>ENA-OPZZ01001417-OPZZ01001417.1-human-gut-metagenome-genome-assembly--contig:-NODE-1417-length-14809-cov-3.166599_pt1 | contig 14809 bp, 19 predicted proteins | sample MGYA00242487_ERZ504511 | MGnify/ENA primary metagenome ERZ504511 (study PRJEB26092, sample SAMD00036241) | human gut metagenome | host: Homo sapiens | study: EMG produced TPA metagenomics assembly of... | reverse complement strand
AGGGCAGAAGGGTAAAAAACGTTTAGAAAGCGCGGGCGGGATGATTTTGAATGGCTTCCGCTACGCTCTAGCCATTTTCAGCGGAAGAATTATTTTGATTTGCAGTTTCGAAACGCCTGCGGGCGTTCGAAATTGCTTTTTCACAGGAGGGGTCGTAGAGGAAAACGGCATTTGCAGTGCCTGTTTCCTGCGGAAACATCCGCACTGCGGGGTTGCTTCTTCCAATGTGTGCATTTGGCTCATCTTTTCTGCGAAACTTATTTTACCTTATCCACCGCCAAGGAATGGTGAACAGATGAAGCAAAAGCACTATAAAGGACAGAACTACAGGGAATGAAAAAGCCGCCTGTTACCTCCGGGTATCGTGAAATCAACAGGCCGCTTGATTTTGTGTGCCTTGGTCAAATGAGGAGAGGGTTGAAACGCTCTGTCCCTCCAAAACTGGATTTCGCATCTTCCCAAACCATACTTTTTTGTGTTGACTTCTTCTGAAACTATCCGAAATAGCAGAAACACCGCACTTCTCAGTGTTTTTGCTTATATATCTTGGAAGAGACGGTTAAAACCAATATTTATGAGTACCTGTTTCTTCCTCAGTCGAGACAGCATTACCCCTCAGAAGTGGATTTCAAGCGCGGCTTGGCCTCCTGCATCGAGGTTTATAATACACAGTGAATCTTATCGCACATTGCAAAACTGTACGCCATGTCGGGTGGAAGATGTATTCATGAGCAACACATCTCGATGACACTTTAAGAGTTCGAATCTCGTCGTATACACGTTTTACACTTTAATTTTACGCTGTTTGTATTTGATTGGTGACACAAAATGTTTCGCATAAAAAGGTCAAACCTCTTGCAGTCTAAGGAGTTCTGGAATGAAATGACCCTACCTCCTCTGAACAATGTCAGTCATTTGTTCAGAGGAGGTAGGGTCATTCAGTATGTCATTCAACTTCAATCTGAATATTTTTTGCTTGGCAATTTTTCAACCTTTGATTCTGCCAAGTATCTCCCTCAATCGGCTATTTGTATCTGATAACAGGAACCTGTTTTACCTTTTTGCCTGCCTGTATTCTTTCCAATGCAAACACCATATTTGGAGTTCGTTCAAAAAAGCCGATATCTCTTTTCCAACTGAGTCCGCATTTGCAGTGGAACAGACCGATAAACTGTTGCTTCATCTTCCGGCCACAATTGGGGCAGACCCGTTTACTGCTCATCAGTGTTCCTCCAGCTGGGTGGTGGAAGCGTCCGCACAGGAAATGCCATACTGCCGGAGCAAATCTCGCGCACGCGCCTCCCCGTCTTGGCTAATTCGTATAGGAGCTTTTCCACAGTCATTAAGTACCAGCCCCGCCGCATCCAACCGGCTCAGCGCGCTGCGGTCGTGGCCCTTCCAGGTCAGGCGGAGCTTCTCGGCCGTTCGGATCGGTTTATGCCGAATCCCTTCGGTAGGGCATTCCTGCCAAGAAGTCAGATACAAAAGCATTAAAGTCAGCTCGTCAATGATCTTGTCCATATCCTGCATCTGGCTGACCCTCCAGCATTTCAATCCTGTGGTCTCCCACCAGGGATTTCATCATTTGTATTGCACTGGCGTTGAGCCGCAGCAAGCGCTCACTTTGGGGAACGCCCTGCCGGATCAGCTCTGCATTAATGCTCTCCAGATTTGCCAGAACAATCAACTGGTGAAGGCTTGCCTCATCGCGGATGTTGCCTGGGCTGTCAGGGTGTGCCTGCCTCCATTCTTTTGCGGTGATGCCGAACAGGGCTACATTCAGGACATCAGCCTCGCTGGCATAAGTAAAGCTCTGACGTTGTGGGGTGATGTCCGGAGGGATCAGCATATCCTTGATCGCATCGGTATGGATCCGATAATTGATTTTGGCCAGTGTCCGGTTGAGATTCCAGCCAAGGGCAAGCCGGCTGTTTTCATCCGCCTTTAGCCGCTGGTAGTCCTTGATGATGTATAGCTTGAACTCAGCAGAAATCCAGGAGGCAAACTCGAAAGCAATATCCCTGTGCGCAAATGTACCGCCATATCTCCCAGCTTTAGAAAAGATCCCGATTGCGCTGGTCGCGTCAACCCACTTTTTCGGAGACATGGTAAACGTGTTAGACCCAGCCTGGATCCTAAACCCGTCGAATTCGACGGGTTTAAATTCCGGATTGTTGAGTTGCTCCCATAACCCCAGAAATTCAATTGTGTCCCGGTTCCGCATCCAATTCTTGATCACATCATCCGGGGCGTCGCTCTTATAGCGTGCAATATCTGTCAGAGAGATGTAGTCGTTCTCATCGCCGCTGGAAACGACGGCAATATCTGTCCCTTTGGCATGAATATGATCTTTCATAGGCTTCTTTGACGCCATGCGCTCACACTCCTTGTGTAATGATCTGATCCAGCAGCCCTTGGCAGCCCGCCAGCACATCCCGCCAGGTGGCATCGAAATCGTCGGTGTACCAGGGGTCCGCTACCTCCTGCTCCAGGCGGCCGGCGTATTCCATCAGCAGGGGCATCTTGTCGTTGAAGTCGCCGCCGCAGATGCGGTACATGCTGCGGAGGTTGGCCCTGTCCATCCCAATGAGCAGGTCGTATTCCTCGTAGTCGTGGTTGCGGAGCTGCCGGGCGGCGTGGCTCTCGCAGGGGATGCCGTGCTCCGCCAGCTTGCGCCGCGCCGGAGGATAGACCGGGTTGCCGATCTCCTCCCGGCTGGTGGCCGCCGAGGCGATCTGGAACTCCTCCTCCAGACCTGACTTTTTCACCAAGTCCTTCATCACATACTCGGCCATCGGACTCCGACAAATATTGCCGTGACACACAAAAAGGATCTTCTTCATGCTCCAGACACCCCGCTGATACTGTGCCACTCTCAGTATAGCAGGTATTGCCCAGCTCGTCGAGTCCTTCCTGCAGCCATGCCCCGGCCTGGATCTGCTCCATCAGCTCCGTCTTGGTCCAGTGGTGCTCCTGAGCGGCCCGGAGATACCAGGCGCGTTCCTGGCTGCCTTCACAGCCCTCCAGAATGGCCACGTTCTGCGTCCAGCCCAGCTTTAGGGCCAGTGCCTGCAGTTCCCGGCTATCTGCGTAGGCACGGTAGAACTCCCGCATCCGTCGCAGGTTTCGTGGGGAGAAGCCCTTGCTTTCAGGGCAGCTTGCCTGGAGATGCTCAGCGGCCATCACCGCCGCGCCCTTCTCCGGGCGGGTGCAGACAGCCCATCCAATCTCAAAGTACAATTCCACCTCCAGCAGTTCGGTTTTCATGAGAGTGTTCAAGGCTTCGTACATCGAGGTATAGTCAACCAGCTTTCGCTTGTTCATCTTCTTGTCCTTTCCGGCGGATTGCCTTATCTGGAAAGTCACAAAGGAAAAGGCGGCGGAACCGCCGCCCTTTCCCTCATGGCCTTCTGCTTATAGGATCTGCACGATTTGCTCCCACAGGAGGATGTGCTTGGTATCAATGACTTTGTTGTCATGGTAGTGCCCGAACAGCCAGTAGTGGTATTGTGTCCGGTCTTTGACCTCCTGGAGGAAGTCCGTCAGGTGATCCGCCACATTGTGTCGGGAAAACTGGAGGGCAATGCTGGTGGGTGCGCAGTGGGTGAGGATGTAGTCCACCGCCCAGCCGTGGGCGTCCAGGTTTCGTCTGGCCTCTGCATATTCCTCCTCTGAGGGTAACTCCTCCCTCCACCAGGACAGGTGATCGATGCGGAATCGGGTGTGCTCTTTCCGCTTCAACGTCGGGTATTTCTGCTCAAAGTTGGGATCGTCCAGGCTCAGGATGCCGTCCTCAATGTCGTGGGAGGCCGCCCCGCCCATAGTGAAGAAGGTACGCCCGGCCAGCTCAAATACCTGCCCCCGCATCAGGTGGAGCACGTGGGGCCGGATGGGCTGCACCCTGCCGCCGTGCCAGTTCTCTATCGGGTATTTCACAAGGGCATCGTAGTTTTCATGGTTTCCCGAGACGAAGGCCAACGTGAAGGGCAGGCCTTCCAGCCAGTCCAGCGCCTCGTCATCCCGTTCATCTCCGAACCACACGCCGCCGAAGTCTCCCAGCTGGAGCACTACGTCCTCCTTGGTTAGTTCCCCGCCCTCTGGGAAGTATTCCGGGCGGAACCGCTCAAGATTCCCGTGGGTGTCGCCTGTAGCGAAGATCTTCATGCAAGCTTCCTCCTTTTGGGCTGCGCCACATACTGCTCGATCTCCCGGCCATCCCGGAAGGTCACCCGGATCTTTTCCCGGGAGAGCACCGTCACCTTCTCCAGCAGCTGGTGGATGACCTCCTCATCCCACTCCGTCAGCGCCGCCGACATGTGTTCCATGGCGGCCGACACCGTCCGCAGGCGCTGGTTCACCTTTTGGTTTTCCTGATAGACCCCCTCCAGCCTAGCCCTTTGCTCCCTGAGATGGGCGGTGGACTCGGACAGCTCCCGGAACCGCCCCGTATAGTCCTCTGCCGGGTTGGCTGACGCCTCGGCCAGCAGGCTGTTGAAACGGCCGCTCAGTTCCTCCAGGGCACGGTCGATGTCCGCCAGGCTCATGCGCTCCCCCAGAACCGGGGCCAGCTCCCACTCCATGGCGGCGGCGAGCTGCCGGGCCAGGGTGTCCCGGTCCAGCATGACGGCGTTGACAGCGGCCAGGATGGCCTGCTGGAGCGGTTCCTCGTCGAGGGTGGGAGACTGGGTGCAGAACTTCTTCCCATAGTCCAGGCGGCTGACACACCGCCACACGGGGCGCTTGATTCCGCGCTGGGTCCACACGCACCGCCGGTAGGCCGTCCCGCACTCCCCGCAGAACAGCAGGTTGCTGAGAACATGCTTGCCGCTGTACTTGCCCCGGCCGGTGGGGGTGCTCTTTCGTGTGGCGCCCGCCTTGGCGTTCCGCCTGGCCATCTCCAGCTGGACGGCGTCGAAGGTCTCCCGGCTGACGATGCCCTCATGGTGGTTTTGAATCAGGTATTTGGGGAGCTGTCCGGTGTTAGGGATCACCTTCTTGCTGATGCAGTCCTGGATGAAGGTCTTCTGGAGCAGGACGTCCCCGCAGTATTTCTCGTTGGTCAGGATGCTCCGGATATGGGAGCCCATCCACACCTCTTTCCCGGAGACTGTGGGGACTTTTCCTCTCTTCCAGGGCCGCCTTGATCTCCCGGATGCTGTCTCCAGCCAGGTAGCGGTCATAGATGAAGCGGACGGTCTCCGCCTGCTCTGGGACGATAGCGGGTTTTCCATCCGGCCCCTTCTCGTAGCCCAGCAGATTCTTGTAGTTTATGGTGACATGGCCGGATCGCATAGCCTGCTGCTTGCCCCAGCGCACCCGGCTGCTGGTGCTCTCGCTCTCGGCCTGGGCGAAGGCCCCGTGCAGGGTGATCAGGAACTCGCTCTCCGGGTAGATGGAGTTGATGTTCTGTTCCTCGAAGATGACTGGGATACCCAGGCTCCGCAGCTCCCGGGTGAAGTTGAGGGTGTCCACGGTGTTGCGGGCGAAGCGGGAGACGGATTTAGCCAGAATCATGTCGATCTTCCCCTGCCTGCACTGGCGGATCATCCGCAGGAACTCCTTCCGCTTGCAGGTGGAGGTGCCGGTGATGCCCTCGTCCGCGAATACCCCGGCCATCGTCCAGCCCGGTTCCTTCATGATCTTCTCGGTGTAGTAGGAGAGCTGATTTTCATAGCTGGAGAGCTGCTCCTCGCTGTCCGTGGACACCCGGCAGTAGGCCGCCACCCGCAGGTGGCGCCTCTTCTCCTGTTCCTGGGGAGTTTCCACTTTGGCCGGGATGACGATGACATTGGGCGCGGTATCGTTCATGTACATTTGCCTCCTTCCAAGGTCTGGTTATTTTTCAGCAGGACGGTGACCGTCCCGTTGCTGACGGTGATGCGGCGGACGCTCTCATGGAGCAATTCCTGCTCCAGTTCTGCCATGGGTGCCCGTCCCTGGAACAGCCTCCGAAGGCGGAGGGTTTCATACTTCTCCGGCCCGATGGCGTCCAACTGGAGGGCGGCCAGCCGGAAGGCCAGGTTCTTTGCCTGGGCCTCATCCACCGGCGGGCGGTGCAGGAGCCCGTCCAGTTCTCGGCGCAGCTTCTTTGCCTCTGGTGGGGGCTCCTCCTCCAACACGGGGCAGGTGATGAGTTCCGGGTACTGGATCAGGCGGTTCAGGAGACCCAACACCTGCCGTTCCACCCAGGCCGGTGGGCTGCCGCGGCACAGCTTCCGCAGTTCCTTCTGGGCTGGGCTCTTTTGGCAGGGCGTTGTCCGCTCCTGCCGTCGTGCCTGCACCATCTGGAACTGCGCCTCTGAGATGATGGACGGGAATCCACCCTCGCCGGTGTAGCGGCGATCCGCCAGGATACGGGCCGCCATGTTCTTGTTCCAGGGCTTGTCCCCATCATAGGGGATACCCCGCTCCTGGAGCTTGTCCACCAGAGCGTTGTAGCTGGCCCCGGCCAGGTAGCTGTCGTAGATCCAGCGCACCGTCTCCGCCTCTGCCGGGTGGAGCACGCTCTCGCCCAGCTCCATCCGGTAGCCGAAGGGCCGCTTCCGGTTGCTCCCCATCACCGCACCGTCCGTTCTATGGGCTCTGTCAGCTCCAGGCCGTTGACCAGCCGGAACCGCAGGCGGTCGTTGCTCTCCACGATGATCTTGTCCACGAGCTCGCGGAACAGTTCCCCATCAAAGGCGTCCAGGAAGTCCGGCCCGGCCTCCAGGGCTTCGATCAGCTCCTGGATCTGCTGGATCGTCTGATCCTCCTCGGCCTCCAGGGATCGTTCCTTCTCCAGCTTTACGGCGCGAAGCTGTTCCGCCAGCTCGTTTTGGCGTGATATAAAAATATCAGGATCAACCAGGCCCTGCTGCTTGAGCTGGGCCAACAGTTGATCCTGACGGGTGATGTCTGCAATTTTCTGGTTAAGTGCCACGATGTCCAGGCTCCAGAGCAGCTTGCCCTTCCGGGCGCTCTGGAGGTCTGTGAGCAGTTGGGTGAGAATGGATATCCCCTGATGGCGGAGCTTGTGGTACAGATGGAGGAACGCCTGCTCGATTTCCGTATTGAGAATCTGCGTTACTGTACAGGACTTGGCATCATTGGCGTGTGACCGGCAAATCCAGAATAGTTTTTCGTGAGATACTTTCTTTCTGAATGAAAGCCCGCATTTCTCACAAAATATCTTTTTGTCGAATGGCGACCTCTCTTGCACCTGTTTTCTCATCGCTCGGCATTTTATGAGCGTCTGTACTGCATTGTATTCTTCTTTTGAGATAATCGCAGGATGTGTATTGGGAGCATAATACATTTCTTGCTCTCCATGGTTCCTGCGCATAACACGAGGCATCGAGTTTGTAGTATACGTTTTTTGCCAGAGGGAATCTCCGGTATAGCGCTCATTGGATAAAATATATCGGACAGATGCACTGTACCATTTGAGGGCACCTCTTTTTGTAATCTCTTGAGCATTAAGGCTGTCGGCAATTTCCTGCAGATTTTCTCCTATAAGATAACGTCGGAATATTTGACGCACCAAGGCTGCTTGCTGTTTATTGACGGTAATCTTTCCATCAACCAAAGCGTATCCATATGGCACGGATGGCGGCAGGTAGGTACCATTTTTCATCCGCCGTTGAATACTCCATCGGAGGTTGTCCGAGATATTCTCGCTCTCTTTCTGGTCCATCATGGCGAAAATGGCGGTCAGGAACTCACCGGCCAATTCAGAGGTGTCGGTGCCCTGCTCCTCGAAGCACACCCCCACCCCCAGGGCCTTCAGTTCCCGGACAGCCTCCAGGCACTCTTTGGCGTTCCGGGCAAACCGGGAGGAGGACTTCACAAGGATCTTGTCCACCCGGCCCCGGCGGCAGTCTGCCAGCAGCCGCTGGAAGTCGTCCCGCTTCTCCGCCGAGGTGCCGGTGATCCCCTTGTCCGCGTACACGTCCACGAACTCCCACTCCGGGTTGGCAGTGATGAGCTCCGTGTAGTGGGCGTTCTGGGCGGCAAAGGAGTTGAGCTGATCCTCTGAGCTGGAGCTCACCCGGGCATAGGCCGCCACCCGCAGCTTCCGGACTCTGACCGGGTCGCTGGGCGGGATGGTGATCACCTGGGGCGTGCTGTTCAGCGCCAGAGAACCACTGGTTTTCTTCTGCTCGTCCACGAAATCGCCTCCTTTTCAGCAACACACAATACCAGCACTTCCACAAAATATCCATATCCAAACGTGACAAAAATCAGGGGGAATAAATGACGTCTGCCCCGGCTTCTGCCCGGAGTCGGGCGGCAATCCTCCCGGCCTCCTTCCGGCTGACAAGGCCGGCGTTCTGGAGATGCCGGAGGAGGTTCACCATCCCGATGTAGTTGATGTTCTGGTTCATCTCATATCTCCATTTTGAAATGGGGGCCGTTATGAGGCGTATGGCCGCAGAACGGCCCCCACTGAGTTTTTCAAAAACACATTTCGCTGGTTGGCCCTATTCGACACTACTTCCCGGGCCCTGGGCGGCAGCAGACGGACTGTGTTGGCACACATCACGGGAATCTCACCCCTCCGAGGATCTCTCCGAGCTGCCCCCATTGCTTGATCCCGGTATCACCCGGGGCTGTGGCTGGACAGGAGTATCATTACTGGATTGCTGACGAGGGTCGGACTGGATAAACCGGCCTCAATGCGAAACAGCCCGCCACAGGCTGCTTTGTGGACGGATGGGCATCGCTCTGCACCTTCCTTGGCCGTCTTTGATGCGGTTCCCCGCACAGGTGGTCTTGGCGCATCCTCCAGCGTCGCTTCAGCCCTCCTCCCGGAGGGCCTCTCGTCAGCGGACGTATCCCGCTGCCGGATATGAAGTTTTCAAAGGACAAGCCGGGGGCTTTGAAGAACCCCCTCACTCTATATAGGCACTGAGTGAGGGGGTTGCACGAAACTTTTTTACTTTTTCAGCAAATTTTTCAGTTTTTGCAGAATGCGGATTTTACGGCTGTGTATGGTCATGTGGTGCAGGTCCGCCCGACGTGCGAGCTGACGCTCTGTCAGTCCCTCAAAGTAAATTGCCAGAATCAGCTCTCTTTCCGACTGTTCCAGCAGTTTTATTGCCGAATGTAAGCGACAAATCAATTCCTGATGTAGCAATTCATCCTCCCAAGACGGCTGTTCTGCTGCGAACTGCCGGTGCTCCTTCTCTATCATCTCATCGAGGGATGTTTCCCGGCTTGGAAGGAATTTTGCCACCCTCTGCTCCTGATCTTCCACAAACCGCTCTGTCTTCAGCTGATGTTCCATGTACCGCATTTTCCGGTCACTTGTCCTGAGTACATGAAGGACATCTGGTGTGATCTCTATACCGGAATAGAGGCTTTCATAGTCTGGATTGTATGCGCTATGCCGCGGCATACGCTGTCCCTCCTTTTTCACTAGTTTTGAATGAAAACCAGCGAAATGGAGGAGGCGCCCGGATTGGGCGCCATTCAGTGCGGGTATGGATCGTACTTTCGGCAATCACCCAAAACCGGCGGAATTGCCGAGCAGTGATAAGGCATAGCGGAGGCTTCTTCGGTGGCTTTTCTAGGCCATTCCTTCGTCGTTTCGGGAAGAGCTCAGGAAAACCGCCGAAGGGAGAAATCACTTCAGACAGTTTGTATAGAGCACAAACCACGACTCCAAAAATATGCCCCACTTCCGCCGGCGGCCGAAGCCGTCGTCAGAAGCAGGACTGTCTCTTATTTCCCCACACCTCCAAAAGCATCTGGCACACAACACCCAAAATGCTCATATAAAGGAGAGAGGCGGGCACCCTAATTGGGTGCCCGCCTCTCTATGTATATAATCAGTAAGAGATGGTATCAGAATATTGGGTATAGGTGGTCACATAGTTCCCAGAGGAGTTATAGACCTTGACAGTCAACTTACACCGATAGTCGTAGCCGGAAGTAACAAAGCGGCTTTTTGTCAGTTTCTCACTGCCGCTGCCCGTCCAACTGGCAACATTGGACCAGGTTCTCCCGTTTGTGCTCTTCTGAAGGGCAAGGGTAATTTCCGAGTCATAGCCCGCCTTCATAGAGACATCACCCAAACAGCTTGCGTTTCCGTTGGAAGAAATCGTAAGCTGGCAATTCATTTTTACAATGCCAATCTCACGAGGTTGAACCATGACAAGTTCATTCGGAAGTATTTCCGCAGCCTGTGCCGGTAAGCTCGCCCCAAGCAAAGTGGTAGATAATGCAATCAGAAGCATTGTCTTACCAAGATATTTCTTTCCCATGTTTGTATACCTCCTGTACTTTGATGTGGGTAGTACCCATTACAGAAGACACCACTTCAACAGATGTGCAACAGAGATTATTTAAAAATACTCTCTGTGATGTGGACAATGCCATCACGGCTGATGGGGGGCGGAGCCGTGGTTGAGTGCGGAATCGAAATCACACTGAGTATATATCCCTCCGCCTCATTGAGAACAATCACCTTAATAATACCATGGTTATCTCCCTCAAGGTTGAGTTGATCAATGATATACGCAGGAAGCCCGTGAATTTGAGTCGGTTCCAGCTCTGTATCCTCTATATCAAATCGCCCGCTTGGAGACAGCTCAATCTCCAAGCGATCACCCGGGCTGTTTTGGTAATCCACCCAATACGTACCCGCGAAAGCGCCTTCATCTATCAGTTCATAGCCATCCGGTATAAGGTTAGGATAGAGGTCCTCCAGGCCAGCCCGTTCTGAAACAGGCTGTGTAGAAATCCGAAAGCTCACACCTTCATTTACCGTATCAATTAGCATATTGAGGGTGCCAACCCGAAACTCTGGGGATATAGCGAAGGCAGTCGAGAAAAGCAGTGTACCCAACAGCGCAACAAGGGCGACCTTGTTGATCACCTTCATCGTGATCCGCCCCACAGATCGGGCAGACTTTTTCCGAAAAGCGCGGTGGATCTCTTTCAGACACGCCCGGCGTACCTCCTGGGGAACCTCCGCGTCTGGATCCTCTTGAAGTACACGGTTCTCCTCCAGAGCTTTTTCCCCTTCAGATTCCGCCACGTAGTCCATCAGGAGGGCGAACATGGCGTCCTCATAGGCCTCCTGCAATTCTTCACGCCTGGTCATACTTTGTCACCTTCTTCCTCTGTCATAAGCTGGAATGCCCGCCGCCGGGCTCTAGTCAGCTTCATGCGGACGCTGCTCTTCTTGCACCCCAGCATGTCGGCCAGCTCGGCATCCGTATAGCCCAAAATGTACTTTCCCTCCAATAGCAGCCGATCTTCTTCGGGCAGACTACTCCATATCTGCATCAGGCGTTCTTTTTGCTCCGCAAGCATAATTCGCTCATCCAGCGAGGGCTCCGGAATGGCCATATCCTGCTCCTCCTGTTCCTCCAGGCTACAGCACCTGCCATCTGTGCGCCCCTGTTTCCGCATATAGTTGATGGTGGTGTTTCTAACTGTAGAGACAACATAACTGGCTTTTATGCAACGCTCTTGCCGCCTTAAAAACGGGATTTTTGGAATGAGCCTGATTACACATTCCTGGACAATGTCCTTGGCCGCCTCCGGATCCGTGAGCCGTTTCCGTACAGTGGCATACATCAGCCGCTCATATTCCAAGTAAAACTGTGTCATGAATTCCCGGTCATCGGGATTTTCTATGGCTGCTGTGAGTAACGCAAGCACGATTGTTCCACGCCCCTACATTTTTCCTTGGTATCTCTATTCATAAAGCTGACACCCAAAAACTGCTTGCGCAACGGGCCATTTTGAGTGCAATCCAAGAGAAATAGCAATGTATTAAACTAAAATATAGTTAAACTATATTATTTTGAATTATACTACAAATTATATTAGAAATCTATCATTTTTGCAGGATAAATTTCAGAAAATATATAATAAGTAACAAACTGAAATTTTGAGGTGCGAGATGGCGCAATTCGGAGAAATTTTGGCGGAGCTCCGCCAAGACCGTGGCCTTACCCAAAGGGATCTGGCAAAGCTCTTTTTTGTCACCCCCGGTACAATTTCCAATTATGAAAAAGGCCGTCACCTGCCCGATGCGGAACGGCTGATAAAAATAGCGGACTATTTTTCCGTCACTACCGATTATTTGCTGGGCCGCAGTTCCTCCAATCTCCCCGCTGACGTATTTTCTGCGCCTCTGCTGGATGACATGACCGCTGGCGAAATGATCCAACTCGTGCAGACACTATCCCCGGATCGTAAGAAAGCTCTCTGTCTCCTGCTGCGGGATCTGCACTTCAGTACGGTTGTGGGCCAGTACAACTATAAGGAGGCAAAATGATCCCTTACTGTATCTTAGTCATTGAGGATGATGACGACCGCACTTTCATGGAGCAGCTCTTTGTCGATTACCATCGACTGATGTACCATGAAATCTTCAAGCTGGTCCATGACCAATGGGCCGCAGAAGATGTGATGCAGTCAACCCTGGTTCGGCTGATTGACAAAATTCCTGAGCTTCGCCTTAAAGACCGGGGTCATCTGGTGAACTATATTATAACGGCTTCCAAGAATCAGGCCCGCAATTACCTGCGGGACTCTGGGCATCATTCTGCGTCAGACCTGCAGGAATTTATGGAGTACGAAGACCCCAATATGGATGGAGGGGCGATAGAACTTCAGATTATCAAAAAGGAAGACCTGGAGGAGTTGGCCCATATCTGGACGCAGCTGGATGAGCGAACCCGCTATCTGCTGGAAGGGCACTACATACTGAACCTGCCCGCTGCGGAGATGGCCCGGGAGTTGAACGTAAAGCCGGCCAGCCTGCGTATGGCCCTCACCCGTGCCCGCAAAACCGCATATCAGCTCTTACAGGATAAAAGCAGACAGTGAAGGAGCGGTTCACGCTGATATGCTCCCTCCATGATTCACAGTGTTTTATTTCACTGCCCCTCATAGAGGGAGCATATCAGCGCAGGCCTCCTTTTGCACTCTGGCGCGAGGCGGGTTGCCCTAAACAACCAAAATGCTGTTGCATTTTGTAAAGGATACAGTCTTACTAAATAGAAATGTTATCGTGAAATGGATGCCATTCCCGTGCACAGCCAACATTAGGATCAGGCGGAAATGAGAGAAACGGCTGACGGACTCAATTACAAGTATGCTGAACCGAGGTGATACGTGCGAGGCTATTTACTCTTCCATTCTACAGCTTCAGTTTTGAGATGACAAAAGACACGGCTTGCAGCCGTGTCTTAACCCGAAATTATATTGTAGTAGAGGTGATATGTATATGCTTCAGGAAAGCATGCGTACATCACAAAAATGGAGGTTGGGCACGCTCCTGCTCCTGGGTCCTCTGATCGCCCTGTTGCTCTCGTCCTGCACCCCACGTAGCCCCTTAGATGAGACGCCTATACCCATAGGCACAACAGAGCCGAGCATGGAAGTGCCTGCCCCCGTCACACCCCCGGCGGTTCCGCTCGCCTGTGGCTCTGAAACTTATTTTGCCATCAGAAAGGACGGAACTCTTATCGGATGGGGGAATAATGAGAACGGTACACTAGGCGGCTCTGATCTCCATATCCCAGTGACAGAACCGCGAGAGATTATGACAGATATCCGTGCGGTATCATCCGGGCAATGGGTTACGCTTATGATTGACAAAGAGAATACTCTTTGGGGAATAGGGATGGATTACTTCGGGCACCTTGGCCCGGATGAAGACAACAGCAGCCAGTTCGCCTCATGGAAGATGTGGTTATGGCGTCCACTTCCGCATGGCATTGCCTGCCTTGAAGCGACGGCAGTTTGTGGGCTGGGCATGGGCAGAATGTGTCCCTGGCGTATATGAGCTCGTTTCTCAAGAGTATACCCCGCCGGAAAAAATTATGGACGATGTGCTGTATGCGGTCTGCTACAGGAATGGCGGATATGCTATCAAGGCAGACCATACTTTGTGGGAGGTGGGGGGTCGTATCATCGACCCCAGAAAAAATTCTTGAAGACGTTCAATATGTTCAGAACTGCATGGCGATTTTAACCAATGGGGATATGGTAACCTGGACATATACGGAAGATGGGGAGAGAACAGAGCCAGAGCTGCGTCTGCACGATGTAGCCTGCGGAATGACCGGCGTCGCGGTTCAGACAGACGGCACTCTTTATGTAGAAACAGTCAGCGATAGTGGAAGCACTTATGAAGCCGTAATAGAGGACGTGGAATATGCGGTTACTGGTGCTGAATATACGCTCGTGCTCAAACAAGACGGAACGCTTTGGACGTGGAATTCGGCTGGAGAAGGCGATGTGTCACAGATCATGGATGGGATAGGTTTCTAGCAACAGGGATGGTGCCCACATATTCTCGATATGCGGGCACCATCATCTTTTGGGCCTTAGTATTTAATGGAGACGATCTGGCAGAGAGGCCTAGGCGTATCAGGGCCAACCCGGCTTCCGGAAGAAGTGTACACTCTCAAACAGGAAGACCCACCGCCGTCCAGCATGATGCCAACGTAGTTCGTAGATTTTCCGTCCGTAATTCCGAGGTGCTGCTGAATAGCGGTTCGGAAATCACGGAGGTACTTGTTGTTGTTATCCTGGGTAACAAAGAGATAAACTTTCTTGGTAGACGTATTGGCAACCATGGCGGTCCAACCAGTGGAGAGCGCATCGGGAGCATGGGGGAAGTCCCATTTAGTTTCCCAGTTAGCGTCTCCAAGGTAAAGCATTCCGCCGCCCTGGGCCCATGTGGGCTTGCCGCCAAGGTAGCTGATCAGCTGGCTTTGCGTAGATGCGCTAATGCACTTGATCTGGCCGCCGATATAAGCGATATTGCCATGGCCGCAGGTATTGCGGGTTCCAGCAGCCCCCG
>ENA-OPZZ01001414-OPZZ01001414.1-human-gut-metagenome-genome-assembly--contig:-NODE-1414-length-14831-cov-2.819097_pt1 | contig 14831 bp, 13 predicted proteins | sample MGYA00242487_ERZ504511 | MGnify/ENA primary metagenome ERZ504511 (study PRJEB26092, sample SAMD00036241) | human gut metagenome | host: Homo sapiens | study: EMG produced TPA metagenomics assembly of... | reverse complement strand
GTTTCCAGGTCCCCGTAGGGTCTCTTTTTTGTGGTCGTATGCACGAAAAAAAATTATTAAGATGTCCTTTCAGGGTTTTTCATATACCTCATCAGGTACAAAAAGATTCCGGGAGTACATTAAGATGTACTCTCAGAATCTTTCCTGCACTTGCTTTTACGGCCGATTTTCCGCCAGTTGCACCCGAATTTCATCAACGTACGCACCGCGTACGCCTCAGAAATTTGGGCACAACTGACAAAAAATCTTCTCATAAAATCAAGTACAAAAAGATTCCGAGAGTACATTAAGTGAAAAGGAGAAATGAAAATGCCGCAGAACAAAAGAGAAAGTCTTATTTATACCGTGATGATGTGTTTCCTGATGGTGCTTTGGATGAGTATGTATAATGTAGCAATTCACAATGGAAGTCTGGGATTAGACACGGTTCGGGAAGGATGGTTGGGATTTCCGATTGCTTATATCTATGCGATGATATTTGACTGGTTTATCGTATCGACACCGGCAAAGAAGTTTGCGTTTCGTTTTTAGTGGGACCGGAAAGCAGCACGATTAAGAAGGTACTTTCGGTATCCTGTTGTATGGTCATTCCAATGGTAATTGTCATGTCGTTATTCGGAGGTCTGGAAGCCTGCATAAGAACGGGGATATGGAGTAACCTTCCAGTCATCTGGCTGACAAATATTCCGAAAAATTTGATTATGGCACTGCCATTTCAATTGCTCATAGCAGGACCTGTTACTAGAAAAATATTTAGAAGTGTGTTTCCGGAAGGAAAAGTACTGGCGTAAAAGAAAAATTATTAAGCGAGCAGCAGTTAATCTGTAAGATTGACTGCTGCTTGTTTTAGAATGAAGTTTTTGGACGAATGTCTGAGGTGTAAAATATAATGATAAAATTGTTGTAACTATTGACGATACAACAAAAACGTGGTAAATTTGTTGTAATAAAAAATATTACAACAAATTTATTGGGAGGAATGGATATGAATGTTCAGAGATGTTTGGAAATATTACGTGAAGTAAAGGATGTTGCGTTTGCCACAGTTGATGAAAAGGGACTTCCTCAAATTCGTATTATTGATGTGATGCTGGTTGAAAATGAGAAACTGTACTTTTGCACCGCAAGAGGAAAAGATTTTTACAGCCAGATTATCAAAAACAGTCAGGTTGCCATTACTGGAATGAATCAAAATTTTCAAATGATCCGGTTAGACGGTAAGGCTGAAAAATTGGAAGAACACAGAAAGTGGATTGACAGGATTTTTGAGGAAAATCCGTCCATGAACACCGTTTATCCTAATGAGAGCAGATATGTACTCGAAGCGTTCTGCATTGAGAATGGTTCTGTTGAGTTTTTTGACTTGGGAAAAGAGCCGATTGTCAGAGAAGGTTTTATGCTCGGAAGTGCAAAGACAAAAGAAAACGGGTTTTTTATTACAGATGCATGTATTCAATGTGGAAAGTGCGAAGATATTTGTCCGCAAAAGTGTATTACAGAGTATGTGGTTGGTCTTTATAGAAAAAAAAGGCTTTCTTTTTGAATCTATTATGGGAGCATTTAGAAATTTCTCTGGTTGCTATTGTGATAGCTGTTTTATTCGGTGGCATAGTCGGAATCCTGATCGGTGAATTTCAAAAGACAGCAAAACTGACTTTGGGAATAATAAATTTTTTTATATACAATCCCATCTATTTCTAGGCTTGGCTTTTTAATTCCTTTTTCGGGTGTTGGAAATGCGACTGCTGTTATTGCACTGACGGTTTACGCTCTTTTGCCGATGGTAAGAAATACCCACACCGGAATAGCAAATGTTGACCTTGCTATTTTAGAGGCGGCAAAAAGGTATGGGAAGCACAAGAATGCAGATTCTTTTCAAGATAAAACTGCCGCTTGCGATGCCGGTTATTTTGTCCGGAATTCGCAATATGGTTACAATGACAATCGCCCTTGCAGGTATAGCTTCGTTCATCGGTGCAGGAGGTTTGGGTGTTGCGATTTACAGGGGTATCACGACAAACAACGCTGCAATGACTATGGTTGGCAGCTTACTCATTGCTCTGCTTGCATTGATCATGGATTTTCTGCTTGTTTTTTTTGAAAAAACGAATCAGCAGCCGCAGCGTAAAAGTAAAAAAAGGCAAATCGTATAATAGCAATTGTCGTATGTTTACTTTGTCTGTGCATGGCGATTGGCACATTATTTCCTGTTAATAGACAGGATACAATACATATCGCGACAAAGCCGATGACAGAACAATATGTGTTGGGGGAAATGTTGGACATTCTGATCGAACAGGATACAGATTTAAATGTGGAATTAACACAAGGTGTCGGCGGAGGCACGTCGAATATTAAGCCTGCAATGGAAAGCGGTGAATTTGATATTTATCCAGAATATACAGGGACAGCTTGGAATATGGTTTTGAAAAAAGACAGCTTGTATTCGGAGCAGAATATGATTTCTTTGAGCGGGAAGATGGATATGATGCTCTTTGTGACGCTTATGGTTTCACATTCAAAAAGACCATGGACATGGATATTGGATTGAAATATCAGGCAATCAATGAAGGAAAAATTGATGTAATGGTCATTTTTACGACAGACGGACAGCTAAGCGTTTCAGATGTTACTGTTTTAGAGGATGATAAAAATTTTTATCCGTCCTATCTGTGCGGAAATGTGATTCGTTCTGAAGTTTTAGAAGAACATCCTGAATTGGCGAAAATATTTAACAAGCTTACAGGGGTTATTTCAGATAAAGATATGGCACAAATGAATTACGCTGTCGAGAGCGAGGGAAAAGAGCCAAGAGAAGTAGCCGAAACGTTTTTGCGAAATGCAAATCTTTTGAAATGAGGTGACAAGAAATGAACACAGCAATTGAATTTAAAAATATCAAAAAAGTATATGGGAACAAAGTTGTTTTGGAAAGATTCAACTTTTCTGTTGCAAAGGGTGAATTTGTTACGATCATCGGTTCTTCCGGATGTGGAAAAACAACGGTTTTAAAAATGATAAATGGTCTTATCGAGCCGACAAGCGATGATATTTTTGTAGACGGAAGCAATATTCTGGATAAAAACTTGACAGAACTGCGGCCCAATATCGGATATGCAATTCAGGGGAGCGTTTTGTTCCCGCATATGACAGTAGAACAGAATATTTCTTATGTTCAGAATCTCATCAACAAGAAAAATAAGGAAAAGACCAAGCTTGCAGTTTCCAAATGGATGAAACTGGTTGGTCTTGACGAAGAGTTGAAAGAGCGCTATCCGGCTGAGTTATCGGGAGGACAGCAGCAGAGGGTTGGAATAGCAAGAGCACTGGCGGCATCTCCTGAGATTCTGCTGATGGACGAGCCTTTCGGTGCGGTTGATGAAATTACTCGTGGACAGTTGCAGATTGAGCTGAAACAAATCCATAAAAAAACGGGGATCACCGTTTTGTTTGTCACTCACGATATTTCGGAGGCGCTGAAACTTGGCACAAAGGTGCTTGTTATGGGTAAAGGTCAGGTGCAGCAGTATGCAAAGCCGGACGACCTTTTGCGTAATCCAAATACAGATTTTGTAAAACAGCTAGTGGACAAAGAGAGACGTACCTGTTATTTGCCTGATGAACGCTTAGAAGATTGTGAGTATAGCGGAGCAGGGAATAAGTAGTTCGGATGAGGCGGTGAAGAGATTTATAAATATTTTGATAAAAGTGGGTACAGCACGAAAAAACTGTGCTAAAATAGAAGCAAGATAAGCTGTTTTCCAAGTGATAAATATGTTAAAAAGTAAGGAGATGATTTTTATGAACAATAAGTATGTGGGAACAGAGACAGAAAAAAATTTAAGAAGTGCTTTTTCAGGAGAGTCGGAGGCGAGAAATAAATACACTTATTTCGCTTCCGTAGCAAAAAAAGAAGGTTATGAGCAGATTGCTGCATTATTCCAAAAGACGGCGGATAATGAAAAAGAGCATGCGAAGATGTGGTTTAAAGAATTAAACGGAATCGGAAATACGGCAGATAATCTGAAAGCAGCCGCAGAAGGTGAAAATTACGAGTGGACAGATATGTATGAGGGATTTGCGAAGACAGCAGAAGAGGAAGGATTTCCGGAACTGGCAGCAAAATTTCGCCTTGTAGCCGAGATTGAGAAGCATCATGAGGAACGGTATAGAGCATTATTGAAGAATGTCGAGACGGCAGCTGTGTTTGAAAAAAGTGAAGTGAAAGTATGGGAGTGCAGAAACTGTGGTCATCTTGTAGTGGGAACAAAAGCACCGGAAGTTTGTCCAACATGTGCTCATCCTCAGAGCTATTTTGAAGTTCGGGCTGAAAATTATTAAAATGAAACAGAAAACGGCTTATCTGCTTTAAATAAGGAATGTATGCGAACAAAAAACTTGACAATACTTTCTCATAGGTATATCATGTTTGACGTAAGGACAAAGGGGTCTTGAAAACAGGGTGTAACAGATGTTTTCATGGTATCTTTGTCTTATTCTATTTTATTTGACAGGTCAAAGTAGGAGGAAAGATGAGAACAGATATTTACCAGTCGCCACTATGTGGCAGATATGCAAGTTATGAGATGCAAAATATTTTTTCGGCAGACCAGAAGTTTTCTATGTGGAGAAAATTATGGGTAGCACTCGCAGAGAGCGAAAAAGAATTAGGGTTGCCGATCACAGAAGAACAGATTGAGGAAATGAAGTCACAGATTCATAATATTGATTATGAAGCTGCGAAAAAGTACGAATTAGAACTTCGCCATGATGTGATGGCGCATGTGCATGCGTATGGAGATGCATGTCCGAATGCGGCTGGAATTATCCATCTCGGAGCAACTTCCTGCTATGTTGGAGATAATACAGACATTATTTTAATGCATACAGCATTAAAGAGAGTGCGCGTGCTTTTAGTCAATGCGATAGACGCACTCAGCAAGTTCGCGGAACAATACAAATCACTGCCAACACTTGCATATACACATTTTCAGGCAGCACAGCCTACAACAGTCGGAAAGAGAGCGTGCCTTTGGCTGAATGACCTGTTGTTTGATCTGGAGCAGTTGGACTTTCAATTAGATAGTATGAGACTGCTTGGATGCAAAGGAACAACAGGAACCGGAGCAAGCTTTTTAGAGCTTTTTGACGGAGATGAGAAAAAAGTAGAATTATTAGAACAGAAGATTGCAGAAAAGATAGGATTTTCAAAATGCCAGAGTGTAAGTGGACAAACGTATACACGTAAAGTAGATTTTGCTGTCTTACAGGTGCTTTCAGGAATTGCCCAAAGTGTATCTAAGTTTTCAAGTGACATCAGACTTTTGAGTCATTTAAAAGAGGTGGATGAACCGTTTGAGGAGAAGCAGATTGGTTCTTCTGCGATGGCATATAAGAGAAATCCAATGAGAAGTGAGAGAATGGCTTCTTTGGCACGCTATGTGATCTGTGACCTGCAGAATACCGCAGTGACAGCATCTGCACAATGGTTCGAGAGAACATTGGATGACTCGGCTAACAAACGTTTATCTGTACCGGAAGCATTTCTTGCGGTAGATGCAATTTTGAATTTGTACATCAATGTAGTGCGTGGTATGAAAGTATATCCGGCTGTGATCAGACAGCATTTGGAAGAGGAACTTCCGTTTATGGCAACAGAGAATATTATGATGTATTGCGTGAAGAATAAAAACGGAGACAGACAGGTTCTGCATGAGGCAATTCGCCAGCATTCCGTGAAGGCTGCAGAACAGGTGAAATTGTATGGAAAGAAGAATGATTTGTTGGACAGAATCAAAGCCGACGACACATTTGCGCTTTCTGATGAAGAGATTGAGATGTTGATGCAGCCGGAGACATTTACCGGAATGGCTGCACATCAATGCGACAAATTTTTAAAAGAGATTGTGGCACCGGTGCTGGAACAGTCTAAAGATGAACCAAGTGTTACAGCGGATATTAATGTCTGAAAGGAGTTTGAAATATGTTAACAGCGATTGTAGGTACGAACTGGGGCGATGAAGGAAAGGGAAGAATGGTAGACCTTCTGAGCGAGGATTATGACGTAGTTGTTCGTTATCAAGGTGGAAATAATGCGGGTCATACAGTGATCAACGAAAAAGGAAAATTTATTATGAACCTGATGCCGTCAGGGATTTGCCGTGAGGATACGGTGAATATTTTAGGACCAGGAGTGGTAATTGATCTGGAACATTTATACGGAGAGGTACAAAAACTGGAGGAAGCAGGTGTTTCTGTAACTCCAAAGAATTTAAAAATCAGTGACAGAGCAACGATTTGTATGCCATATCACAAGCTTTTAGACTGTTTGGAGGAAGATCGTCTGGCAGATAAAAAGTTTGGTTCTACACGTCGTGGAATCTCGCCGGTATATGCGGACAAATATATGAAAAAAGCGTTCCGCATGGGAGATTTGCTTCACATGGATACATTGAAGAAAAGACTTGCAGATGTGCTTGAATGGAAGAATCTGACTGTGGAAGGCGGATATAAAAATGCGCCGGTTCAGGTGGAAGAGATGTTTGCATGGCTTGAAAAATACGGTACATTTTTTGCATCATTTGTATGTAACACAACAGAGTATCTTTCAGATGCAATGAATGATGGAAAATCAATTATTTTTGAAGCACAGCTCGGAGCGCTTCGTGATATTGATTTTGGTATTTATCCATATACATCAGCGTCCACAACATTGGCAGCATATGCACCGATTGGAGCAGGCGCACCATTTGCAAAATTAGATGAGAGCATTGGTATTATGAAAGCGTACTCAAGTTGTGTAGGTGAAGGACCATTTACATGTGAGATGTTTGGAGAAGAAGCAGAGGCTCTTCGTATGGCAGGCGGTGAGTATGGTGCAGCAACAGGAAGACCAAGAAGAGTCGGTGGATTTGATGTGGTTGCTTCCCGTTATGGTGCGAAGATGCAGGGATGCACATATGTTGCATTGACAAAGTTAGATGTGCTTTCTTATATGGATGAGATTCCGGTTTGTACGGCTTATGAGTTGAACGGAGAAGTGATTCATACATTCCCTTCTGACATTGATTCATTGAATGCAGCAAAGCCTGTATATGAATATATGAAAGGCTTTAAGTGCGATATCAGTGGCTGCCGCACAAAAGAAGATTTGCCAAAAGAGGCGCTTGAGTATATCCAATACATTGAAAAAGTGATTGAGTGCCCGGTAAAATATGTTTCTGTAGGAGCAGAGCGTGACGCATATATTAAAATGTTTTAATTTTTAGATGAAAAGTTGTTTGTCTTATGAGCAGATGAACAACTTTTTTTTTATTTTTGTGCGATAACCGGTGGAAGTCAATTAAGAAAACAAGTATAATAAAGGAATGTAAAGTGCAAAATAATAAATTGAATGATGAGAGGTATGTTTTGAATAAGAAAGAGAACGAACAAAGACATGTTATTAAAGAGGTGTATCCGGATTCAATCGCAGAGGAGTTGGAGATTGAAGTCGGGGATGTGCTCCTTGCAATCAACGATCAGGCGATACAGGATGTCTTTGACTACAGATATTTGATAAAAAATGAATATATTGAAGTGTTGGTCGAAAAACAGGATGGGGAAGAATGGCTTCTAGAGATTGACAAAGATTATGATGAAGATCTTGGAATTGAATTCGAGAATGGGCTTATGAGCGAATACCGTACCTGCAGCAACAAGTGTATTTTCTGCTTTATTGATCAGATGCCGCCGGGAATGCGCGAGACACTTTATTTTAAGGATGACGACTCCAGACTGTCCTTTTTGCAGGGAAACTATATCACGTTGACAAATATGAAGCTGCCGGATATTGAACGTATCATACAGATGCATTTGGCGCCGATCAATATATCCGTGCAGACTACTAATCCGGAATTGCGATGTAAGATGCTGCATAATCGTTTTGCGGGAGAGAAACTGAAATTTTTAGATATCCTATATGAAAACCATATCGAGATGAATGGTCAGGTTGTTGTATGTAAGAATGTCAATGACGGGAAAGAGCTGGAGCGGACGATCGACGATCTCTCAAAATTTCTTCCGTTTATGAGAAGTGTGTCTGCGGTGCCGGCAGGAATTACAAAGTACCGAGAAGGCCTGTATCCGCTTGAGTTATTTACGAAAGAAGAAGCAGGGCAGGTGATCGATATGATCGAGAGCCGCCAAAAGAAATATTATGAGGAATTTGGTCTGCATTTTATTCATGCCAGTGATGAATGGTATATTCTGGCGGGACGGGAATTTCCGGAAGAAGAACGCTATGACGGATATATTCAGCTGGAGAATGGTGTCGGAATGATGCGTCTTTTGATCAATGAATTTCAGGAGGCATTAGAGCAGCTTCGAAGAAGTCAGGAATATGAACAGATGAAGAAATCATTTTCAAGAACGGTTACAATTGCCACAGGTAAACTGACCTACCAGACAATCAGTAAGTTTGCTGAGACATTGATGGAAGAATTTCCGGGACTTACCGTTCATGTATATGCGATTCGCAATGATTTCTTTGGTGAGACGATTACCGTGTCAGGACTGATTACCGGTCAGGATCTGATCGGTCAACTGAAGGAAAAGAAGGAAAGTGGCGTGAAACTTGGTGATACGCTTCTGATTCCAGGCAACATGCTAAGAAGCGGTGAACAGGTATTTTTGGACGATCTGACAGTGGAAGACGCAAGGCGGGCACTTGAGATGGAGGTGACCGCAGTGGAATCAGGTGGACAAGATCTGATCGATGCGATATTGAATGTGGATTATGCTATGGAAAGAGAAAATGATAATTTTGTCTATATACAGGCATATAAAAAAGATGAAAAATAATAAAAAGTTGGGGAATTCTCCTGTGAGGAAATGAAATCACAGGAGAATTTTTTGTTGCGTTAGAAAATATTATAACAGGATATTGGAAACAATAAACAAATTTAAAATTATATTTTATTGTATTGAAATTCAAAAATAAAGATGATATAGTTTGTATATATAAAAATAAAGTTTGAATGAAGGTGAGAAAATGTCATTTACAGAAGAAAAAAGAGAATGGATTAAAAAGTATATGTTAGAGAAGATTCGTCAGGATGATGGCGCATATGCCCAGAAAACGATGGAAAACTTTGAGGTCTCTATTACGACTGTAAAAAGATATCTGAAAGAGTGTGTGGAACAAAAAATCATCGTTCCGAATGCGGATAAAGAATGTGGATATTGCTTGATTACTGTGGAAGAAGAGTGGGAGGTGGACAATGTTGAAGACTTGGAAGAAGATACATTTTACTTTGACAAAGTATTCCCGATTTTAAAATGATCTTTCCGAGAATTCTAGAAAGATTTGGTATTATGCGTTTACAGAGATGATGAATAATGCAATTGAACATGCGAAGGCAAAAAGAATCTGTTGTAAGGTGAAGAAAGATGTACTGTATACAGAAATTTCCATTGCAGATGACGGGATTGGAATTTTTAACAGTATTCGACAATATGCCGATCAGCAGCTTCATATCAAGATGGACACGGCACAGGCAAGGATGGAATTGTATAAAGGAAAATTCACAACGAGTCCAGAGAGTCATTCCGGAGAGGGCATCTTTTTTACTTCCAAGATGCTTGCGCAATTTGCCTTGTGGTCAGAAGATGTGATGTATAGTAATCGGTGTGATGATGAAGCAAAATTTGTAAGAAGTCATTTGATTGCTTATTATACAAAATTGAATCGTATTGGAACGATGGTGCAGATGAAATTGGAAAATGATACGAAGAGGACGGCACGAGAAGTGTTTGATATGTTTGCGCCTCTTGGGGAAGGGGTTGTAAAGACTCTGATTCCAATGAAAGAATTTTGTCGTCAGGGCGAACCGATTGCAAGATCGCAGGCGAGGAGAATTCTGAGTCGCTTGGAAGAATTTAAAGAAGTGATTTTGATTTTCGGAAATGATTTTATGGGACAAGGATTTGCCGATGAGATATTTAGAGTGTTTCAGAATCGTCATCCGGATATTGTGTTGACTGTAAATAATGCGAATGAGGAGGTCGCAGGGATGATACAACATGTAAAAAGCAACGGAAACCACTAGTTTTGTGATTCCCGCTGCTGATATATTAGATGAGATGTGTGCTCTCTAATTTCTCTGTAAAAGCGTCATTAAGTCGGATAACTGGCTTACGAAGTACAAGTCCAAGAAGTAATGCCGGTATCAGGAAGAGAGCAAGTGTACCAAGTTCTTTCCAATAAGTGTTTCCGTAGAATCCGGCGATACATTCGCGCATGGCGTTCATGCTGTGAGTAAATGGAAGCAGCGGATATACTTTTTGGAAAAAATTCCGGTGCAACTTCAATTGGGAAGGTTCCACCACTTCCTGCAACTTGCATAACAAGCAGAACAACACAGATTGCTTTTCCGATATCTCCGAATGAAACAGTCAAAGCATAGATGATGCTTACATAGACAATACTTGTGAACCATCCGGCAAGGAGAAATAAAAATGGGTGTTCACATTGAATTTGCAAATAGAACAAATCTCCAAGACAAATGAGTCCGCTCTGTAAAAGTCCGACACCCAGTAAAAGGATACTACGTCCGATATACAACTGGTGAGCTTTCGGATTTCTGAGCTTGGAAACGGTACTTTCCGCTACGGTTACTTTTAACATGGCAACTAATACAATGCCTCCGACCCAAATTGCAAGTGTTGAGTAAAACGGTGCCATGGAAGAACCGTAGTTGCTGATTGGGTAAATAGCATGCTCTGACAGACTGACAGGAGAGGCAAGGAAAGCAGAGACGCTTTCGGAACCTTCTGACAGCAGAGAGGTCAGAATAGCCATGCCGTCGCTTCCGGAGAATGTCATAATCTGAGAAGCAGAACTTAGCTTTTCGGAAAGATCCGAAAGTAATGAGGCTGATTCATTTAGTGTGCTGTGTACTTCTGATAAATTTGAAGCTGATTTATCAGATGCTTTGGAGATGTTGGATACACTGTTATTCAGCTGCTGTAATAATGTTGAGACAGAAGATCCGGTATTATCAACATTGTTTGCTAAGTTGTCAAGTTCATCTTTTACATTTGTTTCAAAACTATTTTTGACATCTGTAATCGATTGAACGCTGTCGGCAATCAGACGATCGACATCTGCTTTTAAAGCGGTGGCATCTTGGGTAGTGCCGGTGATTTGCGATTGTGCAGAATCTAGTTCATTTTTGATAGATGTCTGATGTTCGATTGCTTCAGCAATACGCCGATTGATTGCATCTACAGAAGGAGTCAGAATAGGATAAGACTCTTTGAGTGCAGTCAATGAATCGGACAGGGAAGTATAGCCGTCTATAAGCTTTTGCACCCGGTCTCCGACAGAGGAAAGTGCTGATGCAGCTGCGTCACTGTCAGAAGAAAAAGAACTAAGAGCAGAGTCTAAAGCGTCTGAGACAGCTGTATAAAACTTTTTGTTGTCTGCCAATGCCTGATTGACAGCGGTGGTAGTTCCGGTAATTGCGGAAGTGAGAGAACTGATGCCATCTCCTGCATCGTTCAGCGCATTCAGGCTGTCCTGTGTTCCGTTTCCGGATTGTTCGAGAAACTCAGAAGTTGTATCGAGCATAAGGGAAGCGGCGTCTGACATATCTGAAAATGCTTGTACAGTGCCGGCGGCAGAGGACAAATCCTGTGAGATATTTGCAAGCGATGTCGCAAGGTTATCTGTTAATGTTTTGTCTCCGGATTGCTTAGAGATATCAGCAACATACTGGAATGCTTCTAAGGCAGTCTTAGAAATAGTCTCTGTAAAGGTACTGTTTACCTGTTGTTGTACAGCAGTTGCCCCCTTGTCTGTTATCTTTGGAGCAATTGCATTTTCTTTTTCGTTGATATAGTAAGTGATCTTAGGATGTGTGACATCAGGAGAAAAAAGACTCATCATGTCCTGGCTAAAATCTTTTGGAATCACTAATGCTGCATAGTAACGTCCTGACTTGACTCCTTTTTTAGCATCCTTTGCATTTGTGAAGACCCAATTGAGTTGTGTGTTTTCGTGCAATTCAGATAGAATCTGATCACCTAAGTTTAGTTTGACCGGAATCAGTTCACCGTCGTACCCTTTATCCTGGCTGGCTATAGCAACTTTCAAGTCTCCTGTATTTCCATATGGATCCCAGCTTGCAGCAATGTTGAACCACGCATAGAGGGAAGGAACAATGGTAATTCCGAGAATAACAATCAACGCAATGACGTTTTTACGGATTTTCTTGATGTCGTGATAAAAAATCTGAAATATATTCTTCATGGTCTTACTCCTCCTCCTTTTTGCGGAATGATTCCAGCATTTCATTGAAAGACATACCTGCGAGTTTCTGTTGATTGGCAAATGCGCTGTGGAAATATTCCACTATAATAAGCCATGTTGCAATCAAAATGATGGATAGAATCCAAAGAACAAGGAATACGAGTTTGGATTCCAGACTGAACATCAAAATCAGGAAAATCAGAGGAACAATCAAAATAGCAAGGAACCCAATTTTTATCATTTTCTGATAGTTCTTTTCAAATGCCTGTGCTTTGGAAGCGGTTTGTATCTGCAATTCTTCTTGTGACAACGAAGCAGAAAGAAGCATAGAAAGCTGTAGCTTTTTTCCTACCACTTCAGTTGGCGTTTCGCCGATCATCAATTCCGTCTCGGCTAATTTCTGATCAAACAGTCGGTTGAGCCCAGATAAAAGAGGTCTGATACCAAGTCCGATCAAAAGGGAGATTGGCACATACAGTAGTAAAATGAGCAGATTATGTATATAAGTGCTCCCGTACATTCCAGCAATACATTCTCTCATTGCAGTGATACCATAAGTAAATGGGAGCAATGGATGCAGATTTTGGAAGAAGGCAGGGGTCATCTCGATTGGATAGGTTCCGGAGGAACCTGGAATCTGCAGAATTACCAGTATGACACACAATGCTTTTCCGATATGTTTGAATGTAAGGGAAAGAGCATAAATAATATTTACATATACGAAAGAGCAGACTGCTCCCGTCAGTATTAATGCTGCCGGATTAGTACATTGTACACCCGGAAGGAAAATGTCGCCGGCAGTAACGATAATTCCCTGTACGACACCTACAGTTACATACAAAAGCCAACGTCCGAAGTAAAGAGAAACAGAACCATAATTGCGCATGGAGTGATCTTTGTCTACTTCCATTTTAAATATGGCAATCAGTACGATTCCGCCTACCCAAATAGCGAGGTTCGTGTAGAACGGTGTCATGGAAGAACCGTAATTTTTTACCGGATACAGTCGTTCTGTCTGAATCTCTACAGGAGAAGACATGAAGGAAGCAACAGACTTGTCATCGACCCCTTCTAATGAGAGCAGTGTCTGAAAAGCATCAGAACTTGCCAGTGCATTGATATCTGTCTGGATGGTATCAATGTGCCCCTGAACATTCTGCAGAGCGGTTTTTGTGCCGTCAAGTGCTTCGTTTGTACTTTTAAGGCTCTTTTCAAGTTGTGACAGAATTCCATTCATTTGATCTGCCGTGGCAGGAACACCATTTAGAAGTCCTGTCAGTTCACCGGTTACAGAAGAAAACAGATCTAAGGTCTGATTCAGCTGAGGAAGTACATTCTGATCCAGTGTAGAACGGAAGGTATGAAGACTGTCGATGCTGTCAGAAGCAATTCCGGCAATCTCTTTTCGGGAAGTAGATGCAGTTGAAATAGCATCTGAAATACCTTTGTTTCCGGCAGTCAAAGAATTTACCAATTCCTGATTACTCTGATTTTGTGCTTGAAGTTTTTGGATACTTTCCGTAATCTTGTCAGGTAAGAAAGAGCTGAGTTCTTCCAAATCAGCTAAAATCTTTCCGTTTAACTCGGTGACAGAATTTGCGGCATCTAAAGCATTGCCAATAGAGTTATTGACAGATTGAGCTTTGGATTCCAGACTGTCAAGTCCTGAAGAGATGGAACTGCTTGCTTGTCCAAGGAGATTTTCACCTTGTGAAACAGAACTAGAGAGAGCGGAAGAAAAATCTCCAGCTGCACTTCTGGCGTCCTTTAGGATTGAGATAGAGTTTTCAAGTGCGGAAGCACCTGATGTCGCTGAATTTTTTAAAGATTCTGAAGTCTTGGCAGCGTTTGCAATGGAAGACTGCGCACTGGCAGTGTCAGAAGAAAAGGTCAGAAGAATCTTTTCGTAGGACGCAAGGTTGTTCTCAGTCTTATTGAGCATTGCAATTACATTGGAATTTACTGTCCCAAGTGTGTTGGACAGCTTTCCGGCAGATTCTTTAAGTATGGAGGAGACAGACTCCGATGCCACAGCGGAAAATGTACTGTTTATCTCTTCCTGAATCGTGCTGGCACCACTACTTGTTATTTTTGGTGCGATCGCATTTACTTTTTCGTTGATATAATAGTCTAGTTCCGGAGTTTTTAAATTTCCGGATAAGATACTAAGCAGAGAACTGCTGAAATCTTTCGGGATTACAATGGCAGCATAGTATTTGCCTGATTAACCCCGTCTACTGCTTTTTTCTCGGAGGTAACACCCAGCCGAGTTGTTTGTTTTCTTTCAGATTATCTAAGATTTCCTGTCCGGCATTAATTGTGATATCTTGATCAGTTGCCTGCGTGTCATTGTTGGCGACTGCGATTTTGATACCGGATGTATTGCCATATGGATCGATATTGGCTGCAATATTGAACCATGCATAGAGCGATGGCAGCAGGCAGACACCTATCGTGACAAGAATTGCGGCCCGATTATGCATAAGTCTTGTAAGTCGCGTCGGAAAAATCGAAATGATTTTTTCATAAAATACAAGCC
>ENA-OPZZ01001412-OPZZ01001412.1-human-gut-metagenome-genome-assembly--contig:-NODE-1412-length-14839-cov-2.966490_pt1 | contig 14839 bp, 19 predicted proteins | sample MGYA00242487_ERZ504511 | MGnify/ENA primary metagenome ERZ504511 (study PRJEB26092, sample SAMD00036241) | human gut metagenome | host: Homo sapiens | study: EMG produced TPA metagenomics assembly of... | reverse complement strand
AATACGATTTATGGAACCAAATTTAAGGAACTGCCAAATACAAAAGGAAAGACACTTGTAGCCGATGTATCATCCTGCTTTTTATCAGAACCGGTAGATGTCAGCAAATATGGAATTATTTATGGTGGTGTACAAAAGAATATCGGACCTGCAGGTGTAGTTATTGTGATTATCCGCGAAGATTTGATTACAGAAGATGTGCTCCCGGGAACACCTACGATGCTCACATATAAGACACATGCTGATGCAGATTCTCTTTACAACACTCCGCCTGCTTATGGAATTTATATCTGTAGAAAAGTATTTCAGTGGCTGAAAGAGATGGGTGGTCTGGAAGCGATGAAAGAGAGAAATGAAAGAAAAGCAAAGATTCTTTACGATTTTCTTGATCAAAGTAAATTGTTCAAAGGAACAGTGGAAAAGAAAGATCGCTCTCTTATGAATGTGCCGTTTGTTACAGGAAGTGACGAGTTAGATGCAAAATTTGTAAAAGAAGCAAAGGCGGCAGGACTTGAGAATTTAAAAGGTCACAGAAGTGTTGGAGGTATGAGAGCAAGTATCTATAATGCAATGCCGGAAGAAGGCGTTCAGGCACTGGTGGACTTTATGAAAAAATTTGAGGAGGAGAATCTGTAGATATGTATAAATTTCATTGTTTAAATCCAATTGCAGAAGTAGGCTTAAACCAGTTTACAGGCGAGTATGAAGCTGAAGGAAAGTTAGAAGGTGTAGACGCAGTGCTTGTGAGAAGCGCTGCAATGCATGAGTTGGAATTTGATAAAGAGTTAAAAGTAATCGCACGTGCAGGAGCAGGCGTGAATAACATTCCACTTGACAGATGTGCAGAAGAAGGAATTGTTGTATTTAATACACCGGGAGCAAATGCAAATGGTGTAAAGGAACTTGTGATTGCAGGTATGCTGCTCGCATCCAGAGATATTATCGGGGGAATCAACTGGGTGCAGGAGCACGAAGAAGACGGTGATGTGGCAAAACATGCGGAGAAACAAAAAAAGGCATTTGCGGGCTGTGAATTGGAAGGAAAGAAACTTGGAGTGATCGGTCTTGGCGCAATTGGTGTTCTCGTTGCAAACGCAGCAGCTCATCTTGGCATGGATGTATACGGTTATGACCCTTATATTTCGGTAGATGCAGCCTGGAAATTATCAAGAAATATTTATCATGCAAAAACAGTGGATGAATTGTATAAAGAATGTGATTACATTACAATTCATGTTCCGGCACTGGAGAGCACAAAAGGAATGATCAATAAAGATGCGATCAGTTTGATGAAAAAAGATGTGGTTGTATTGAACTTCGCACGAGATGTGCTTGTGAACGAAGAAGATATGATCGACGCACTGGAAAGCGGAAAGGTGAAACGGTATGTCACAGATTTCCCGAATCCATTGGTAGCAGGCGTGAAAGGAACGATTGTGATTCCGCATTTAGGGGCATCTACAGAGGAATCGGAGGATAATTGTGCAAAGATGGCAGTAAAAGAAGTGATGGATTTCCTGGAAAACGGGAATATTAGAAATTCTGTCAACTATCCGAACTGCGATATGGGATACCGTGATGGAAAGACAAGAATCACGATTCTCCATCACAATGTACCGAATATGATTGGTCAGTTCACAACCTTGCTTGCAGAGGCAGGAGTGAATATTTCTGACATGACAAATAAGAGTAAGAAGGAATACGCTTATACGATGATTGATATTGAAGGCGGATTGAACGAAGAGATTAAAGAAAAATTGGGCACGATAAAGGATGTTTTAAGAGTTCGTGTGATTGAATAGGAAAAAGGCTGCAAGTTCAGAGATGGATTTGCAGTCTTCTTTTTTTACAACAAAATTGTAGCAAAACGTAGCAAATACGTAACATTTTTTTAAGGGGTTCTTAAGGGCAGAAACATTGCAATACAAACAGAAGTGGACTATAATAAATTTTGCAAACAAAAGTAGGAGTACGAGTGATATGTTTAGGGTGAGAAAAGGAATAAGGTACAGAAGAAGAAAAAAGATTGCAGTTGGGATTGTATTGGTTACAATATTGCTTATCTTGTTAGGGGGACTGATTTTTAGAATCGCAAAGAGAACGATTCCGGAAGTGATTTTAAAAGTGAAAAATGTGTCAATTCTTCAAGATGAGGAGATTCCGCAGATTCAGGCTGCCGCTTCTTGTAAGGACGAAAAATACAGTGAGAAAGAACTGGGAAAAGGATATACTGTGAAAGATTTTGTGAAGGATTTGAATGCGGGGAAAGGATATCGGCTAACATATGAGATTGATCAGACAAAAGAAGGAGAGTATCCAATTACCATTTCTTTTGAAAAAGATTTGAAGAAAAAAATAAGATAAGAAATGGAGAAAAAAAGCTAAAGGTTCAAGGTGAAAAACAGGCACTTGCCAAGTTAAGAATAAATACGGACTTGGAAGATAAAAATTTAAAAATAGTGGGACGGTACCTAATGCGGCATCAGAATTTGTTCTTTCAAAAAGAGAAGACATATTACATAGATGAGAATGGAGAGATGGTAACAGGATGGAAAGATATCGATAATTTCCGCTATTTTTTCGATGAGAATGGAGAGATGAGTATTGGTTGGAAAGAGACAAAGGAAGGTACTTACTATTTTCAGGAAGATGGGAAGATGAGTGTTGGCTGGCAAAAGATAGGGGAAGATACTTATTACTTTGACAAAGAGGGAAAGATGGCTGACAGGAAAGCAGAGAGTATTTCAGTTGGACTGCGTATTTGGCAAAGATGGGAAATTACAGTCAAAGGCGAGCAAGGTGGATCCGGAGAAACCGATGGTTGCGTTGACATTTGATGATGGACCGGGAAAATACACGGATTCTCTTTTGGATAAATTGGAGGAGTATGGTGCAAGGGCTACCTTCTTTATGGTTGGAACGAATGCGGCGAAGTATCCGGATACCATTAAGCGAATGGAAGAGATTGGATGCGAAATTGGTAATCATACGACGAATCATAAAAATCTCGTCAAACTAGATGATGCAAGTGTCAAAGAAGAGATTCAGTCTACAGATGCAGCGATTGCGGCAGCAGTGGGACATGGAGCAAGTCTGTTGCGTCCGCCGTTTGGCTCTTATAACGACAAGGTGAAGAGTTTGGCAGGAAAGCCGGTCATCATGTGGTCTTTAGATACGCTTGACTGGAGAAAAAGGATGCGGCATTGATTAGAGATTACGTCCTTGAGACGGTCAGTGATGGAGATGTGATTTTGCTTCATGATATACATGACTTTTCCGTAAATGCGGCATTTGAGTTAATCCCAAAACTGATTGAACAAGGATATCAGCTGGTGACAGTGAGTGAGCTTGCAGAAGCAAGAGGAATCTCGCTGGAAAATGGAGTGCGTTATTCACAGTTTTATAAACAATAAAAAAGCTTGTAAGTATGTTTGAGGTACTTACAAGCTTTTGCTTAATTATTGTTGATCTTTCTGATGTTTTTCAAGCAATTTATGAATCTTATCGGTTGGATTCATGACAGAACCGATGGTAATGTCATGATTCAAAGAATCAATGATAAGTGCAAGGAATTTGCTCATATCTGCCATAACAAAATATGGTTTTTCATATAATTCGGATGGAAGGTATGTCAAGTTCGTTGTAATGACACGATCGATGTAGCCTTTTTCGTAATAATCGTCAAATTTTGCAAAGCCATCTGTAAATAATCCAAAGGTTGTGCAGACAAATACACGGTTAGCGCCGCGTTCTTTAATCTGTTTTGCAACATCTAACATACTTTCTCCGGAAGAAATCATATCATCGATAATGATTGCATTCTTTCCGGCAAGATCATCACCTAAAAATTCATGTGCCACGATTGGATTTTTTCCATTTACAATTGTAGAGTAGTCGCGACGTTTGTAGAACATACCCATATCTACGCCTAAAACGTTTGAAAAATAAACGGCACGGTGCATAGCGCCTTCATCCGGACTGATGATCATCAGGTGATCCTTGTCCACTTTCAAATCCGGCTCTGCGCGGAGCAAAGCTTTCATAAACTGATATGGCGGTGTAAAGTTATCGAATCCTTTGAGCGGAATTGCATTTTGTACACGTGGGTCGTGCGCATCAAATGTGATGATATTCGATACACCCATTGCTGTAAGTTCTTCTAATGCAAATGCACAGTCAAGAGACTCTCTCTTTGTCCGTTTGTGTTGACGACTTTCATACAAGAATGGCATAATAACGTTGATGCGGCGTGCTTTTCCGGTAGCAGCCGAGATAATACGTTTTAAATCCTGATAATGGTCATCTGGTGACATGTGGTTTTTATGTCCGTTTACAGAGTATGTAAGGCTGTAGTTACATACATCTACCATGATGAATAAGTCTGTGCCGCGGATGGATTCGCGAAGCATACCTTTTGCTTCACCTGAACCAAAACGAGGGCACGCGCTGTCGACTAAATAGTTCTCCAGACGGTAATTTGCAATTGAAGCGGAATCCGGCCATTTTTCAACTGCATTCTGGCGAAAGGAAACGATGTAGTCATTTACTTTTTGACCAAGTTCTTTGCAACATCCAATGCGGCTATTTTAGAGGAGCAATTGGAAGTGCTTTTTCTAATAATGTGATATTTGCCATAGGGGCCTCCATAAAAATAAATTCTTTTAACATACCCATATTAGCAAAAAAAATCATTTGCTTCAAGAATTTCATGTGGAAATTGCTTTTTTTCGAAAAATTTAGTATGATAGAGATTAGAATTAGTATAAATAGTAATTAATAGGAGAAAAAATATGAGTAAACCAATTGTAGCAATCGTCGGAAGACCGAATGTAGGGAAGTCGACATTATTTAATGCACTGGCGGGAGAGATGATTTCCATCGTAAAAGATACGCCGGGTGTGACAAGAGATAGAATCTATGCAGAAGTAACATGGCTGGATAAAGAATTTACAATGATTGATACCGGAGGAATCGAACCGGACAGCAAAGATATTATTTTATCGCAGATGAGAGAACAGGCTCAGATTGCCATTGATACAGCTGATGTCATTGTTTTTATTACAGATGTGAGACAGGGACTTGTAGATGCAGATTCCAAGGTTGCAGATATGCTAAGACGCTCCGGAAAGCCGGTTGTGCTTGTTGTCAATAAAGTGGACAGCTTCCAGAAGCTTATGCCGGATGTGTACGAATTTTATAATTTAGGAATCGGTGACCCAATCCCGATTTCGGCAGCATCCAGACTTGGTATCGGTGATATGCTTGATGAAGTAGTGAAATTCTTCCCGGAGGGAAATGCGACGGAAGAAGAGGATGAAAGACCAAGAATTGCAATTGTGGGTAAACCAAATGTTGGAAAATCTTCTATTGTCAATAAATTGCTTGGTGAGAACCGTGTGATTGTATCCGATGTTGCAGGCACGACACGTGATGCAATTGATACTGCAATCAAATATCATGGAAAAGAATATGTGTTTATTGATACAGCAGGTCTGCGAAGAAAGAATAAGATTAAAGAAGAGCTGGAGCGATATAGTATCATTCGTACTGTGACAGCGGTGGAACGTGCCGACGTTGTCTTAATGGTGATCGATGCGGTAGAAGGAATCACAGAGCAGGATGCAAAGATCGCCGGAATTGCCCATGAAAGAGGAAAAGGAATTATCATTGTTGTCAATAAATGGGATGCGATTGAGAAACATGATAAGACAATGTACGAGTATGAGAAAAAGATTCGTCAGACATTGGCGTATATGCCATATGCAGAGATTATGTATGTGTCTGCAGCGACAGGACAGCGCCTGAACAAGCTTTATGAGATGATTGATGTCGTGATGGAGAATCAGACGCTTCGTGTGGCTACAGGTGTTCTCAATGAGATCATGGCAGAGGCAGTTGCGATGCAGCAGCCGCCGTCGGATAAAGGAAAGCGTTTGAAATTGTACTATATTACACAGGTAGCGGTAAAACCGCCGACATTTGTTATCTTTGTGAATGATAAGGAATTGATGCACTTTTCATATACAAGATATTTGGAGAATAAGATTAGAGAAGCGTTTGGCTTTAAGGGAACTTCACTGAAATTTTTCATCCGCGAGCGAAAGGAAAAGGAGCGTTAGTAGTATGGAACGTTTGATTTGTGTTGTAATCGGATATCTGTTTGGCTTGTTTCAGACAGGGTACTTTTATGGAAAATTAAAACACATTGACATCAGACAACATGGAAGCGGCAATGCCGGGACGACAAACGCTCTCAGAACGTTAGGATGGACCGCGGGGGCAATCACCTTTTTGGGCGATTGCCTGAAATGTGTTGCAGCAGTTGCAGTTGTGTACTGGCTGTACGGCTCTACACATGATAATATCAGTCTGCTTGCAATGTATGCCGGGATGGGCGCAGTACTTGGACACAATTTTCCCTTTTATTTAAAATTCAAAGGAGGAAAAGGAATTGCGGCGACAGCAGGATTGATTCTTGCTACGAATCCGATTATGATGCTGATTGCGGCTATTGTATTTATTTTGGTTGTGGCAGTGACCCGATACGTTTCGTTGGGGTCACTTATTCTAGTGGTATTGTTTTTGGCTGAAGTGATTGTGTATGGTCAGATGGGAGGATTTTCTCTGACACAGCCAGAATTATATGAAATGTATATGATTGCGTTTGTTTTGATGCTGATGGCATTTTACAGACATCGTGCAAACATCAAGCGTCTTTTGAACGGGACGGAAAATAAATTTGGAGCAGACAGGAAAACGAAATAGAGGCAGGAGGATATGGCATGGCAAAAGCAGGCATCATGGGAGCCGGAAGCTGGGGAACAGCGTTGGCGTTATTACTGTATAAAAATGGGCATGAGGTTACTTTGTGGTCAATCAACAATGACGAGGTAGAGGAATTAAAAAAAGAAAGGGAACACAAGAGCAAAATTGCCCGGGGGTGAAGATTCCAGAAGATTTGAGGATTACAAACAGTATGGAAGAAGCCGTTGCAGAGAAGGATTTTGTTGTCCTTGCAGTACCTTCACCATTTATCCGAAGCACAGCGAGAAATATGAAGCCGTATGTGGTTAAACATCAAAAGCTTATCAATGTGGCAAAAGGAATTGAGGAGACGACGCTTAAGACCCTTTCGGAACAGATTGAGGAAGAACTTCCGATGGCGGATGTAGCTGTGTTATCAGGACCGAGTCATGCAGAGGAAGTGGGCAGAGGACTTCCGACAACATGTGTTGTAGGCGCGAAGACAAAAGAGACAGCTGAATATCTTCAGAAGATGTTTATGAACGAAACATTCCGTGTGTATACAAGCCCGGATATTCTCGGAATAGAGGTAGGTGGAGCACTGAAAAATGTCATTGCACTCGCGGCTGGAATTGCGGATGGTCTCGGATACGGTGATAATACAAAGGCGGCGCTTATCACTCGTGGAATTGCGGAGATTGGAAGACTTGGTATCCAGATGGGCGGTAAGATGGAAAGCTTTACCGGACTTACCGGAATTGGAGATTTGATCGTGACCTGTGCAAGTGTACACAGTCGAAACCGAAAAGCCGGATACCTGATTGGACAGGGAAAGACGATGCAGGAAGCAATGGACGAAGTAAAGATGGTCGTGGAAGGTGTTTATTCTGCGAAGGCAGCAATGAAACTTGCAGAAAAATATGAGGTGTCCATGCCGATCATTGAGCAGGTAAATCAAGTGCTCTTTAAAGGAAAAGATGCCGCAAAGGCAGTTAACGAATTGATGTTAAGAGATGGAAAAATTGAACATAGTGACTTGCCGTGGGAGTAAAAGGAATTAAAAACAAGAGAATATAGTACATATCAAACCAATTGGCTGCATACACTGTACAAGTGAATAGCAGGAGGGATCATATGGAAGTATTCGATGTTTATAAAGATATACAGGCGAGAACCAACGGAGAAATTTATCTTGGGGTGGTGGGACCGGTAAGAACCGGAAAATCTACTTTTATCAAACGATTTATGGACTTGTTAGTTTTGCCAAAGATAGAGGATGAACATAGTAGACAGCGGACAAAAGATGAGTTGCCTCAGTCTGCATCCGGGAAAACAATCATGACGACGGAACCGAAATTTGTACCGAAAGAGGCAGCGGAAATTTCACTCATGGATGATGTGACAGTAAAAGTACGCCTGATAGACTGTGTCGGCTATATGGTGAAAGGTGCGGCGGGACACACAGAGAATGAGGAAGAACGCCAGGTAAAGACACCGTGGTTTGACTATGAGATTCCATTTACAAAAGCAGCAAGCATTGGAACACAGAAAGTGATTCATGATCATGCCACGATTGGAATCATAATCACAACAGACGGAACAATCTGTGATCTTAAGAGAGAGAATTATATCGAGGCAGAAGATAAGACAATCCGGGAACTGCAATCTATCGGGAAACCGTTTGTCGTACTTGTAAATTCAAAAAGACCATATGGGGAAGAGGCAAAGCAGGCGGCGGAAAGTATAAGGCAAAAGCATGGGGTTACGGCGATGGCGCTTAACTGTGAACAACTGCGGGAGGAGGATATTCACCGGATCATGGAAAATGTACTGTTTGAATTTCCTATTTCGGAAGTGGAGTTTTATATTCCAAAGTGGGTGGAGATGTTGTCTCGGGAACATAAGATCAAAGCGGATCTGCTTTGGCATATAAAAGAGATGATGAAAGATTTTTCGGAAATCAAAGATGCGGTAAGAGGAATAGCAAGACCAGACAGCATGTACATAAAAGAGATGAAGGTAGATGATGTGGCGTTGGATACCGGATGTGTAAAAGTGCGGATTCAGGTGGCGGATAATTATTACTACGAGATGTTAAGTGAGTTGACTGGAACGTCTATTGAAGGAGAATACGAACTGATCCGTACGATGAAGGAGATGGCGGCTCTTCGCAAAGAATATGAAGGCGTAAAAGATGCGATGGAATCGGTAAAAATGAAGGGTTATGGCGTGGTGAGCCCGAGAAAAGAAGAAATCCAATTGGAGGAACCGGTTATTATCAAGCAGGGGAATAAATATGGTGTGAAAATTCATTCCGAAGCACCGTCGATTCATATGATCCGGGCAAATATAGAGACGGAGATTGCACCGATTGTGGGCAGTGAGCAGCAGGCAAATGATTTAGTCAATTATATCAAAGATGCAAGTGCAACAGAAGAAGGTGTGTGGGGCACTAACATTTTCGGAAAATCCATTGAAGAGCTTGTGACGGATGGCATGCGTAATAAGCTTATCGCAATCAACGATGAGAGCCAGTCGAAATTGCAGGATACAATGCAGAAAATTGTAAACGACAGCAATGGGGGAATGGTTTGTATTATCATTTGAGATAAAGCTCTTGACGTTTGCGGCAATAAAAGTAAAAAAACACACTTAAAGACGGGGGAAAAAAGTTTTCTCCCGTCTTTAAGTGTGTTATACTATAAAAACAGGAGGATGAAAAAGATGATTCGTTTTAATTGTGATTATAATGAGGGAGCACACCCTCGTGTTTTAGAGGCACTTGTAAAAACTAATATGGAGCAGACACCGGGATATGGTGAAGATCCATATTGCGAAAAGGCAGCAAAAGTAATCAAGGATTTGTGTAAAAAGGAAGATGCAGCAGTGCATTTTCTTGTGGGAGGCACACAGGCAAATCTGACGGTAATTTCATCAATTCTTCGCCCGTATCAGGCAGTGCTTTGTGTGGAAGAAGGTCATATCAATGTGCATGAGACAGGAGCTATTGAGGCATGTGGGCACAAGGTAATGACAGTTTCGGGGAAAGATGGAAAGATTGATGCAGAACAGATTAAAGAAGTATATACACAGCACTGGTCCGACAGTTCACATGAACATATGACACAGCCAAAGCTTGTGTATATTTCCAACCCGACAGAACTTGGAACGATGTACAGCAAGGCGGAACTGGAAGCAATACGAAATGCATGCAATGAATGTGGGCTGTATTTGTTTTTAGACGGTGCAAGACTTGGATATGGGCTGATGGCAGAAGGAAATGATCTGACATTGGAAGTATTGGCAGAGAATTGTGATGTGTTTTACATCGGCGGAACGAAAGTGGGAGCATTGTTCGGAGAAGCGGTTGTTATCTGCAATAAAGCGCTTCAGGAAGATTTTAGATATCTGATCAAGCAGAAGGGTGGTATGCTTGCAAAGGGAAGATTGCTGGGAATCCAGTTTTTAGAACTTTTAAAAGATGGCTTGTATTTTGAAATCGCAGGGCATGCAATCCGAATGGCAATGATCCTGAAAAAAGGACTTGAGGAAGCCGGATATTCATTTTTCATCGACAGTGAAACCAACCAGCAGTTCGTGATTGTGTCTGATGAAAAATTGGAACAGCTGAAAGAAAAATATGCATATACATATCAGCAGCGATACGATGCGACATCCAGCGTGATTCGTCTTTGCACAAGCTGGGCGACAAAAGAGGAAGATGTTTATCAATTACTAGAGGATATGAGGTAGGGAGACAAAAGATGCGTGAAAAGCTGACACATTTTGATGAAAAAGGAAATGCAGTGATGGTAGATGTCTCAGAAAAAGAGGTGACATCAAGAGTCGCGGTGGCGTCTGGAAAGATCCGTGTCAATGCAAAGGTGATGGAGGCGGTTAAAAAGGGTACTTCCAAAAAGGGAGATGTGCTTGGGGTGGCACGTGTGGCGGGAATCATGGCGGTCAAGCAGACGGCGAATCTGATTCCAATGTGTCATACACTTCTGATCAGCAAATGCGAGATTGCCTATGAGATTTCAGAAGATACTTTGGAAATTCTGGCAAGATGTACTGTGAAAGTAGAAGGGAAGACCGGAGTTGAGATGGAAGCGCTGACCGGAGTCAGTGTCACGTTGTTGACGATTATGATATGTGCAAGGCAATTGATCGTACCATGGAATTGTCAGAGATACATTTGGAAGAAAAAAAGGCGGAAAAGCGGACATTTTAGGAGGGAAAATAATATGAGAGTTGCAATTATAACAGCAAGTACTTTAGGATACAAAGGGGAAAGAGAAGACAAAAGCGGACCATATATTAAAAAAGTCGTAGAAAATGCAGGATTTGAAGTAAAGGTGATGAAGGTGCTTCCGGATGACCGCAGGATTTTGGGAGAAGTGATGAAACGGCTGGCAGACAGTAATATTGTCGACTTAATCATCACGACAGGTGGAACTGGATTTTCAGAAAGCGACGTAACACCTGAGGCGACGTTGGATATTGTAGAGCGACAGGTGCCTGGAATACCGGAGGCAATGCGTGCCTACAGTATGCAGTTTACAAAACGGGCAATGCTGTCAAGGGCCGCGGCTGGAATTCGCAAACAGACATTGATCGTAAACTTTCCGGGAAGTCCGAAATCTCTGAAAGAATCACTGGAATATATTTTGCCTGAACTAATACACGGCGTAGAGATTTTACAGGGAATTGCGAAAGAGTGTGCAGCTCCAAAGGAAGCGTAAAAGATGAAAAAGATTGAGACAAAAGATGCGGTAGGTCATGTGATTTGTCATGATATTACAATTATTGTAAAAGATCAGATTAAAGATACTGCATTTCGAAAAGGACATATTGTGCGGGAAGAAGATATTCCCAAACTGTTATCTATTGGAAAAGACCATCTTTATGTGTGGGAGAAAGAAGAGGGAATGCTGCACGAGAATGAGGCGGCAGAGATTCTGGCATCTGTATGCGAAAGCGCATATATGAAGCGGAGCCCGGTAAAAGAAGGAAAGATTGAGTTGTCGGCAACACAGAGAGGACTTTTTCAAATTGATTTGGAAAAGCTTTCTGCCATCAATGAGCTGGAAGATATCATGATTGCATCCAGACATCATAACCAGCCGGTGAATGTCGGGGACAAACTGGTTGGGACAAGGGTGATTCCGCTGGTCATTTCGGAAGAGAAGATGAAGCAAGTTAAAGAAATCGGTGGAAAAGAGCCATTATTTCGGATTTTACCATATAAGCGAAAAACAGCCGGAGTGGTGACGACTGGAAATGAAGTGTACTATGGGCGGATACAGGACACATTTACTCCGGTTATTCGAGAAAAACTGAAAGCATATGATGTGGAAGTGTTGGTTCATAAAACCGTACCGGATAAAAGAGAAAAGATTGTGGAAGCAATTCGGGAGATAAAAGGCAAAGGAGTAGATATGGTACTTTGTACCGGAGGAATGAGTGTCGATCCGGATGATATGACACCGAGTGCAATCAAAGAAAGTGGAGCGCAGATTATTTCCTACGGGGCTCCGGTTCTTCCGGGGGCGATGTTCCTGCTTGGCTGTTTTTCGGATGGAACACCGGTTATAGGACTGCCAGGATGCGTGATGTATGCAAAAGCGACCATTTTTGATTTGCTTCTTCCACGGATACTTGCAGATGTACCGATTACGAAGAAGGATTTGGCAAAGATGGGAGCAGGAGGCTTATGTCTTGGCTGCGATATCTGTACGTATCCGAACTGTGGATTTGGAAAAGGAGTATAGAGATTTATGGGAGTTGTGAGAGCTGTTTGTATCAGTGAAAAGAAAGGAACAGAAAAGCAAAATGTACATAAGGCAAAGCTGGTTGCGGATTCTGGTCTGAAAGGAGATGCGCATGCAGGTAACTGGCATAGACAGGTGAGTCTGTTGTCTTATGAGCAGATAGAAGCGTTTCGGCAAAGAGGGGCACAGATAGAATTCGGTGCGTTTGGAGAGAATCTTGTCGTAGAGGGATTTGATTTAAAAACCCTTCCGATTGGAACAAGATTTCGCTGCAACGATGTGATTCTTGAGATGACGCAGATAGGAAAGGAATGCCATCACGGGTGCAGGATTTTTCAGACGATGGGAGACTGCATCATGCCAAGAGAAGGTGTGTTTGCAGTTGTAATTCACGGCGGGGAGATTTCAGAGGGTGACTGTATAGAGATTTTGACAGATAAGGAGGAGTAAATGAAAATCACATATATTTCACACAGTGGGTTTGCGGTGGAACTGGAAAACCATATTTTTCTGTTTGATTATTACAAAGGGGAGATACCAAAGTTTGATCCGAAAAAAAGTATAGTTGTATTTGCAAGCCATGTCCATCATGATCATTATGTAGAAGAAATTTTTGAATTGAGAGAACAATATCCGGATGTGCACTATGTTCTGTCTTCGGATATTCGAAGGTCAGCGAAAAAAATTTTGGAAGAAAAGCAAATCGAAGCTCAGGTCTCTTTTTTGAGAATCCATCAGGAGCTTGAACTGGGAAAGGTGCGGATTCAGACTTTGAAGTCAACAGATGCAGGTGTTGCTTTTTTGGTGGAGTGCGAAGGAAGAACAATTTACCATGCAGGAGATTTAAATTGGTGGCATTGGGAAGGAGAGCCGGATGCGTATAATGAACATATGAAGATGGCATATCTGAAGGAAATTGAAAAATTGAAGGACACACCGATCGATGTGGCATTTGTGCCCGTAGATCCAAGGCTTGGCGAGCAGTATTATTATGGAATAGATGGATTTGCAAAACGGGTGGATGCAAAAGCATTGATTCCGATGCATTGCTGGGGGGACTATACAGTTTGTGAAAAAAACTGATGCATCAGGAGGAGACAAAGGAGTATCGAGAGCGGATTTATCCGATCACAAAAGAAGGAGAGGAAATATGTCTCAAGATATCATAGTCGTAGCAGGATTGTTTGCTGTTCTTGCCGGCATTTGGGTGGTGAACATGGTAAGTCGTAAAAATCGAATGGGATGTATACAGGCAATGCTGAAAGAAGAGTGGGCAGTGGACATCCAAAAGAATATACATATGAGGAATTGAATGGATTTCACATTATTACAAGAACCGACAGGAGAGAAGATGTGCCAAAGGGCGTTTATCGATGATATCACATGGAATGATCTGGAGATGGATGATGTATCTTAAAGTTAAATCATACTTATTCCAATATTGGCGAGGACTATTTGTATGATCTTTTGAGGAGACCACAAACGGAGGAATCTGTGCTGAGAGAGCGAGAGCGTCTGATTACTTATTTTGCAGAGCATGAAAAAGAACGCAGAATTTTTCAGACCAAATTCTATGAAATTGGGAAATTATTAAAAGTTCCGGTCAGTGATTATATTTACCGTTTATCTGAAGTGAAAAAGAAAAGCAACACACCGCACTATCTGGCGATTGGAGGGATTTTTGCCGCCATTGTTTTGGCAATTTTCAACATTACTGCCGGAGTGATTGCGTTACTTGTGGTGATGGGTGTAAATATCAACAGTTATTATAGAGAGAAGAAAGAAATCGAGGCGTATATCAGTACATTTTCTTATATCATGAAACTGCTTGATATCAGCGATCAGTTTGAACATGTTGATATTCCTGAAGTGGAACAATATGTGCAGGAGATTATCAGAGCAAAGAAACAGTTTGGCAAGTTCAAAAAGGGTTCCTCTTTGGTGGTGTCCGGACGGCATATGGGGAGCATCTGTTACAGAATCCATCATGGATTATTTCCGTATGCTGTTTCATGTGGATTTAATTAAATTCAAATTCGATGCTGGAAGAGTTTCAAAAAAAATTTTGGATGCGATTGAGTGTATGATGGAAAATCTTGGACTTTTGGACAGTATGATTGCAATCGCCTCTTATCGGGAGTCATTGTCATATTATTCTGTGCCGGAACTTGTGAAGCAGGAAAAGGCATTTTTAGAAAGTGAAGACATGTATCATCCTATGCTTGAGAATCGGTTGCAAATACGATCAAAGAAGAACGAGGCGTGTTGGTGACGGGCTCCAATGCATCTGGAAAATCAACATTTTTAAAGACGGTGGCAATCAG
>ENA-OPZZ01001411-OPZZ01001411.1-human-gut-metagenome-genome-assembly--contig:-NODE-1411-length-14852-cov-3.613990_pt1 | contig 14852 bp, 10 predicted proteins | sample MGYA00242487_ERZ504511 | MGnify/ENA primary metagenome ERZ504511 (study PRJEB26092, sample SAMD00036241) | human gut metagenome | host: Homo sapiens | study: EMG produced TPA metagenomics assembly of... | reverse complement strand
GTATCCGCGCATCGAATAAGAACTTCCCCAATGTTGCCAATTAATCCCCCAAGGGGTATCTCCATAAGTCAGCAGAGTGTGAAACTGTCCGGCCAATAATCCCTCCCTTCCATATAGGGTGATAATAACTGGTGGTCAGTTCCGTACTGCTGAAAGCATATTTATTACCAAAAAAGGCGGGGCTGAACCGTTGGTCTATCCTCAGATAATATCCACGATAAGCATTGGTCAGGAAATCACGTGAATCATAAAGAAGGGAAAGGCCGAGACTCGTATTCGTTGTCCGTGCCGCCATTCCTTCCCAAAGCTCCGGTTTTTCTAAATCCCGTCCGTCAATATAGTCGAATACGGCCATTGGACCGATATAAAAGTTCTTTGCCATTCGGAACATAAAATCGACTTTTACCTGTGCCTGAAAACGTTTATAGTCACTTTCGTTATCGGAGTTTGCCCCATTGTCGTATCCTCTCCCCCAATAAAGGCTGGGGAAAGAATAAAAATAAAGGTTATAATTCAACCGATATTTATCCTGCGGAAACAAATGATTTCCACGAACTCCCAACAAATAGAAGCCGACAGTCGACACATCTCCATAAAGAGAAACATTTGAGGGAGGAAGAATCGTATCAGCAGAATCGGTACGATACAAGCCTGCCGCCACCAGCCCGAGCCCAAACTTGGTATCACTAGAGTAGTGAGGACCACCTATCACACTGAAATCAAACTTTTTATTCTTTTTCTCCTTGTTGGCGTCATTGAAGTAGTCAAGGAATTTCTTGAAGAAGCTGCGCTTTGCCGGAACAGAATCGTTAACGGCCGCAACAGATATAGAGTCTTCCGGCAGTTCTATTTTAGTAGAATGCGTCTGCGCACTAATAAAGGTTTGTGTCAATAATAATAGTGCGAATAAGATTAGCTTGTTCTGTCTAGTATTCATATATAATAAGAAGTTGAAAACTCTAGAGACAAAGTTAGTTTCAAACTTCTTATTACAACAGCGTTATGTGGGCTTTTGTTGTCCCCTTTTTCCCTTTTAACGTTTTAAAAGTCGAATGAATTCATCAACATCTTCTTCCGTTGTATCAAAAGAAGTTACTAGACGAATTTCATCCTTATCTTCATTCCAAAAATAAAAGAAATAAGATTCCAACATTCTATCAATAATAGGACGGGGCATTGTAAGGAACAACTGGTTACTTTCTACCTTTTGAGTAAAAGTTACTTCCGGGAGTTTCTTTAACTCTTTGTAAAGCTTAGCTGCCATTACGTTGGCATGCGTGGCATTCTTCAACCAAAGTTCATCCGTCAGATAAGCGGTGAACTGGCAAGAGAGATAGCGCATCTTCGAAGCCAGTTGGGCAGACTGCTTACGGACAAAACGGGCTTCTTTCTGCAAGTCCTTATTGAATACAATAACACACTCCCCCATCATCAGTCCGTTCTTCGTTCCGCCGAAACTAAGGACATCCACTCCGCAATCCACAGTCAGCGCCTTAAAAGAAAGCCGGAGGGCGGCACAGGCATTGGCAATTCTAGCTCCGTCCATGTGGACATACATACCGTTCAAATGAGCAAAGTCCGTCAGACGTTTCAGTTCCTCGGGCGTATAGATAGTTCCCATTTCCGTACATTGGGAGATGTAGAGGGCTCTCGGTTGAGAATGATGCTGGTCACCGAAACCATGCAAGTAAGGTCGCATCAGCTCGGGAGTCAGTTTACCATCGGGAGTAGCAATCGGACGAATCTGACAACCTGTCATCTTCACGGGAGAGCCGCATTCGTCAACATAAATATGGGCTGTTTCGGCACAGAAAATAGAATGATACGGACGCGTCATTAACTGCAACGCCACCACATTGCTACCCGTTCCGTTGAATACAAACAACGGCACACAGTCTTGTGTAAAAGTCTCTTTTATTTTTGCAACGGCTTCTTCCGTCCATTTATCGTCTCCATAGCCTAATGCATGGTCTGTGTTTGCCCGGTTCAACGCTGCCATTACCAACGGATGCACACCGGAATTATTATCAGAGGCAAAACTTCTCATTGTTTCCTTACATTTTAAATTGGATGGCAAAGTAACAGATTTATTTTCAAAAATCAAGTAGCACGAAGATATATCTAAAAACAAAAATCCCCGACGCACTAACTACACGTTACCACTCCGGGAATTTCTTTGTTTTCAGCAAGTACCAAACTCCTTTAGCCGATGTAAACATTTACACAGAGATATACATAGAGTTCTTCATCACATTGGTCAAACTCTATCTTATTCTCTCTTGATAACCAGCCTAAAGCGGCACCCAGCTCTTTATCTTTCAGCCCGGATTTTCTCTTCAAAAGTCCATAGCTCCACTTCTCGTTATTGCTAAGCAGTTGCCAAACCTTACCGGCATTCACACCGATTTCATTTCTGTTCATTTTTCTAGAGTAATTAAGAGGTTTAATACATTAGGTTAAGATTTCGCCTATAAAGATAACAAAAGGATATTGCAATTGTTTATACATCTTTACTAAAAAGTTGTTACAGAATTAATTTTAACATAAAAGTGGTGATGTGTCCCGACACAAAGGCGTTATTAGCATATGTTAAATCAGAACTTTTCTTTGCAGCCATCTGTTATTACATAAAAATCAATCCTAAACCAATTACAGCTATGGCAAAAAAAATAGCAGAACAGTTGATAGATACTCTGGTAAAATCCGGAGTTGAACGCATCTACGCCGTAACAGGCGACAGTCTGAATGAAGTAAACGAAGCAGTCAGAAAAAACGATCAAATAAAATGGATACATGTGCGCCACGAAGAAACAGGGGCGTATGCCGCTGCGGCAGAAGCACAACTGACCGGTCGCCCGGGATGCTGCGCGGGAAGTAGCGGGCCGGGACATGTTCATCTGATTAACGGCTTGTATGACGCACACCGATCCGGCGCACCGGTAATCGCCATCGCCTCTACAATTCCCACCGGAGAGTTCGGTACGGAATATTTTCAGGAGACGAATACCATCAAACTTTTTAACGATTGCAGTTATTATAATGAAGTAGCCACTACTACCACACAATTTCCACGTATGCTCCAGTCGGCCATACAAACGGCTGTCACCCGCAAAGGGGTGTCCGTCATCGGGCTGCCGGGAGACTTGGCAAAGGCTTCTGCCGTTGCTGTCGACTCGTCGGTCCGGAACTATCCTGCCCCACCGGAGGTTTGCCCGTCGGAAGAAGATTTGGCTCAATTGGCCGACTTATTAAACAAACATACACGTATCACTCTTTTCTGCGGCATCGGTTGCCGGGGAGCTCACGAGGAAGTGATCGCGCTTTCCGAGAAGCTGAATGCTCCGGTGGTATATACTTTCAAAGGAAAGATGGAGGTGCAATATGAGAATCCGTATGAAGTGGGTATGACCGGATTGTTGGGAATGCCGTCAGGCTATTACAGTATGCATGAAGCCGAAGTGCTTCTCATGCTCGGCACAGACTTTCCTTATTCTGCTTTCCTGCCGGATGACATCAAGATAGCACAGATAGATATCAAACCCGAACGGCTCGGACGCCGTGCCAAAGTGGATATCGGACTTTGCGGTGATGTTAAACTGAGCATCCAAAGTCTATTGCGTATGCTGAATCCGAAGACAGATGATTCGTTCCTGTTGAAACAACTTAAAAGATATGAAGGAGTAAAGAAGGCTCTGGCTGCTTACACGGAAGATAAAGGCGATGTAAATAAGATTCATCCCGAATATGTGATGTCCGAAATAGACAAACTAAGTTCGGACGATGCTGTGTTCACAGTAGATACAGGAATGACTTGTGTATGGGGAGCGCGTTATCTGCAAGCGACAGGTAAACGCCACATGCTGGGTTCTTTCAATCATGGTTCTATGGCAAATGCTTTGCCGCAAGCCATCGGTGCCGCACTAGCTTATCCGGATCGCCAGGTAGTGGCGCTTTGCGGAGATGGTGGCTTGTCTATGACTTTAGGAGACTTGGAAACCGTTGTACAATATAAGTTACCAATTAAAATTATCGTATTCAACAACCGTTCATTGGGAATGGTGAAGTTGGAAATGGAAGTGGACGGACTGCCGGACTGGCAGACAAATATGTTGAATCCTGACTTCGCCCAAGTGGCCGAAGCAATGGGAATGACCGGGTTTAATGTCAGCGATCCGGAAGAAGTATTAACGACCTTACTGAATGCATTTGAGTTGGACGGTCCGGTACTTGTTAATATCATGACTGATCCGAATGCACTGGCCATGCCTCCGAAAATTGAATTCGGACAAATGGTGGGTTTTGCACAGTCGATGTACAAGTTGTTAATCAACGGTCGTTCACAAGAAGTAATTGATACGATCAATTCTAACTTTAAGCATATACGGGAGGTATTTTAAGTTATTCTATTTTTAATATTTTCATTACCTCTCTCAAAGTATGACTTGCTATTATTGTCTATTGCAATAAGGTAAGTCATACCTTTTTATAGTCTATCTTGAGGTGATAATCATTTTATTTTCTTATGTTTGTAATCATCAAAAAGTAAAAACACATGGAAAAGACCGACTCTTCGCCTTTATCCCGACAAGCACTGTACGCTGATAAAAAACAATGGAATCAATTCCTTTCTATTTTTTTATTGGCAGTGGGCGTTGGTTTTACAGTGGCAGGCATTATCTTCTTTTTTGCCTACAACTGGGATGAATTACCTAAATTTGCAAAGTTAGGAATAGTAGAGGTGTTATTAATAGCTTCTGTCCTGCTCGCTACATTCACGCATTGGAATAAGCTCGTCAAACAAATTCTCCTGACCGGAGCTACATTCCTGATAGGCACGCTTTTAGCTGTCTTCGGACAAATCTACCAAACGGGAGCCGATGCTTACGATCTTTTCCTGGGATGGACTCTCTTCACTATTCTCTGGGCGGTTGCTATCCGTTTCGCTCCGTTATGGCTGACGTTCATCGGATTACTTTGTACTACGATATGGTTGTACAATATACAGATTGCCAGTGCCAACTCCTGGGAAATGACTTTGCTGGCCAATGCAGTAACCTGGATATGTGCCTTAACAACGATCATCACGGAATGGATGAGTGTAAAAGGTCATTTGGACAGCAACAATCGCTGGTTTGTCAGCCTTCTTTCACTGGCTACTATTATACATACCAGTTTTCTGTTAATGATGGCAATCTGCGAAGAGAATGCCATATTGTCTGTTCCTCTCATAAGCACCCTCCTTTTATTCTCTGCGGGACTTTGGTATGGATGGAAAGTAAAAAGCCTGTTCTATCTGGCTATCATTCCGTTTGCTGCGTTAATGATTCTATTGACTACATTCATATCACAAAGCGGTCTTAGGGATGTTCAGATATTCTTCTACGGAGGGGTTATTGTCATCACCGGAACAACTTTGCTCATTTACATCATTCTTCATCTAAAAAAGCAATGGTATGACACAGAAGCATAGCCTCACCATTCAAGCCGTATCTATTATCGGAGGAATCCTGACGGCTATTTTCTTTCTGGGATTTCTGGCACTTGCCAGAATCCTCCGCTCCGATATTTCTTGCCTGATTGTAGGAAGTATATTAATTCTCGCTACCCTAACAATCAGCCGCATGGTGATCCGGTCTTTTCTGGATGCAATGAACATCACTTTATACATAGCCGGGTGTGTATTGATTGGTTTTGGTATAAATGCCAGCATTAATATCCTCTTCACTACACTTATAGGAATCAGTATTCTCACATTCTTGTTATCAAGAGGGTTTATCCTCCCCTTTCTTTCAGTCATTCTGTTTAATATATCTTTCTTCGGAGAAGCCGCCCATGTCTTTTCTTCATTTTATCCCTTGCAAATAGCTGTAGTTCCTATCCTTGCACTATTTCTATTTGCCAACATCTTTGAAACTAAGTTGTTTGAATGTATAGGAACAGAGAATTACTTTTCCAAATACAAACCATTTCATTTCGGATTATTCATATCCGGTATCGTCTCACTGGGAGGATTATCAATCAATTATCTGATATCAGAAACAAATAGCTGGCTTGTATCCTGCATACTGTCTGTTTGTATATGGATCGGTATTCTTATAATGGTTCAACGAATCATGCAGGTCATGAAAGTGGATCATCCGGTGAACCAGATTGGTATCTATATTCTTTGTATTGTTATCTGTCTGCCTACCGTGTTTGCTCCTTATTTATCCGGCAGTTTGTTGCTGATTCTAATATGTTTCCATTATGGCTACAAAGCGGAGTGTGCTGCCTCGCTTCTTCTTTTTATCTATGCCGTTTCCAAATACTATTATGATTTGAATTTAAGCCTGCTCACCAAATCCATGACACTTTTCTTCATCGGAATTGCATGTATTACAGCCTGGTATTTCTTCACTCAAAAAAGAACAAGACATGAAAAAGTATAGCCGAATATTGATTATTGCAAACCTGATACTGCTACTGGGATATTTCAACTGGTCGGTTTATAAAAAAGAGCAAACTTTGAAAGACGGACAGTTGATTTTGTTACAGCTAGCTCCCGTCGATCCCCGCTCTCTTATGCAAGGAGACTATATGAGGCTTAGCTACAAAGAAGCTTCATCAGATCTGCTAGACCAACAAACTGCCATACGCGGTTATGCCATACTTCAAATTGACAGTAATCAAGTAGGAAAAATAGTGCGGCTGCAAAACGCTTTAGAACCTGTAAACGACAATGAGCTAGTCATCAAATATAAAATAGTGCGTCACCGGATCTTCCTCGGTGCCGAGTCTTTCTTCTTTGAAGAGGGACAAGATACTCTTTATCAAAAAGCCGTATATGGCGGGCTGAAAGTGGATGGTAAAGGACAAAGCCTGCTCGTAGGACTATATGACGAGAACTTCCATTATATTCAATCCGATAAATAAATAATAATGAAAAAGCCCGGACTTTCGCAAGCCCGGACTTTCTATATTCTCAAAACATCTCCTTAATCTATAGGGAAATAAGGGACTAGCAAATTGGTTTCTAGTGCAAATAAGGAGATGTTATGAAATAAAAAAAAGGGATACCTGTGGGAAATAAGGGAGGTATCCCTTTCTATAAGAAGAACAGAATTGGAAGGATTGACTTTCACAAGCCAAATCCTTCACTCTGTTTCTTCTCGGCGTATTCTTCACACAAGGTGAAGAAGGGTTTTATTATTCTGAATTTGGAGTAGTTTCAACTGTAATACAATCCTTTGCTTATATAAAGCATTAAGAGGTTTGAAGCAACTCTCCAATTTTTCTTCTTATTCTGCCGGAATAGTTACTGTAATTGTATTCTTTCCTTCATAATTCTTAATTGTACCCCACTTAGATGTAGCTTTTACTTCTACAGTATAAGTTACAGCTTCGTAGAAATGGTGAGATTTACCTTCTGCTGTAAAGGTCACCTTTCCTGTAGCATCATCAAGAGACAGATAAGTTGACGCAGCTGCTTCTTTGAATTCAAAAACAGGAGCTGCCAGACCATAGATATCAAGAGGATTAGTAACTGAATTTGCAAATCCATTGCTTCCTGTTCCTGCTACCACAGCACCATCCTTCCACATAGTCTTACCTGCCAAATCATTCCAAGCAAAACCTGTTGAAACATTATATTCTACAGACTTATCAGATAAAGAAAGAGTCGTTGCAGTCGGAGCAACCCAAGTTCCACTAATATCTTTCACTTCAACAATACCTTCAATCGTATCCTCAACTTTACCATTATAGCTAGCTTTAATAGTAAACTTAACTACAGCAGGTACAGTCTTACCACCAACAGTCATCTTACCAGTATAGAGATCTTTATCAAACGTAAACTTAGCCTCGTTTTCATCATAGCTAACGCCAGCAATGCTATTTTCCGTAATGTTAGTAGTAATTACGAAAGTACCACCTTTAGCCAAAACAGCAGCTTTAACAGCATCAAAGTTGGAGAATATAGTAGCAAGCTTAAATTCGGAAGTAATAGCAGTAGCCGCTGTCTCAGAATCTTTTGTCGGAGTAAAGCCTGTACGAGTTTGATCTGAAGACCACATTTCCGACACTCTAGCCAATTTAGCCAAAGTGATAGGCTTAATCTTAACTGGAACATTTACAACAAGCGTATAGCCATCTCCTTCGAACTTAGCTGTTGCGGTATAATCACCAGCAGCTGTATTTTTAGGAATGATTAAAGTCAAGGCATTATTTGCACCATTTTCTAAGCGTATACCTGTTGTAGGAAGAAGTTCAACCAAACTCAAACTTTCATAAGCTGATGGGCGGATATTCACAGCCGGATCGTTATAAATGTCAGCAACATTTAGAACTACTCTCTCCTCTGCAGCAACTGCTGTTTCATTAGTCCAGTCACGTTCTACCAAAGCATACGCATGTATAAGTTCATCAATAGTACGTGTTACTTTTACAGTTCCTAACTTTTTAGGATTATCAGAACTAGTTTCCAAATAGAAACCTGGAGCCGTTACTTTAGCCATAACATTAGCAGTTTTATCCAAAGAAGCAATCAGACCGGATGTTTTTAGACTAACGCTACCTGCAGTAGAAACTTCAAATAGATTTGCATCTGTTCCAGTCAAGCTATAAGTCGTCGCAAAGATATTCTCTACATTCAGTTCTTCTAATGTTTTTGTAAATGCTGTGCTTCCACTTGCAGTTGTTGTATATGAAACCGTCAAAGTTCCAACTCCTGAATAATCAACCGGTTGGGGAGCATCATAGATAATCTCGCCTGCTTTCTCTGTTACTACCTCATAATAAGCAGTCTTCAGATAATAACTAGACTGTATCACTGCGATATAATCAGAATTAACATTTGTCGGAGTCAATCCTTCTTTACCTTCCGCATCTTTTGTGCTTACAATATTCAAAGATATCGCATGGCTCTTTTCGCTTGAAGTTGTTAATGATACTGTAAGAACACCAGCTTCACAGTTCTTCACTTCTACGGCAAACGGTTCAGCAGCACGAGTCCAGTTACGTTCTTCAGCATTTAACTTGATTTCGTAGTTTTTATTGAAATCCTCCAATGTCATAGCAGCAGAAGCCGGAGAAATACGGAATTGCAATTCTTTTGCATCTGCACTCTTCGCTGCAACAACATAAGAAGATGAGGTTGAAGTTTTCTTAGCATACAAAGTATAGAAATCTACGCTACGATCTATGCTTGTAGGAATATATACTACACTCTGAATCATACCTTTAATAGCAACACCCAGTTTTGCAAGGTCATCTTCTAACGTATCTATACGGCTATTTACAGTCGTCAGTTCTGCTGAAACAATCGCCTTGACTTTTTCACTGAATTCTGCGCTTGCATAAAGACCGGAAAGAGTCGTTTTAAGAGATTTCACCTCTGCAATAACGGCTTCTACACTCTCGAAACCATTTTCTACCGCTTTATCTTCCAATGCTGTTTGATAGTCTTCCAGCGCAGTCAGTTTAGCAAGGATACCAGTTTTATCAGCATTAATAGCAGCATACAATTCTTTAATAACATCTGCTACAGTTGCATCCTCTCCGGCAAGAGCAGCAACTTCCTTCATACTGCCAAAGTCTGCAAGAACCTTTGTTTGAATAGCATCATTTATTGCAGCGGCAATCTCCCCATCTTCTCCCAAAGCTGTGGCAATTTCATCACTGATAAGTCCTGACAGTTTTGCAGATTCAACGTAGTTCTTCAGCTCTTCTTTTGTAGCGAAATTGACTTTTAAACCATCCAATTCCTCTTTAAGGGCTTCCAGCTTTACAATTCTTGCTGTCAAACCATCAATATCAGACTTTTGAAGTTTCTTCAGTGCTTCTAAATCATTCTTAGCTGTTGCCAAGTCTTTTGTCAGCTGGTCGACCGTTGCCTTATCAGCAGTCTTTGACAATTTGTCCTCCAAATCAGTAATTTTCAGACCCAAATCTTTAATTTGAGAATCCTTATTCTCCAATTTTGTCTTTAAATCAGCCAACTGACTTTCCAAAGCACTTTTAGCCGCATTAATGGCAGTTTGCATGTCTCCCACGCTTACAGGATTGTTTGACTTGATCTGGTCAATTTGTTCCTGTACACTTTTTATGTCATCATCATAGTCCTTACAACCTACATAGGTGACAGTAGAAAGCGCCAACGCCCCGAAGAACATCACTTTTACAAATTTTCTTTTCATAACTACTTAAAAATTACATTAATAATATATTATTAAACACTAAGTTTCAATAATAGCACAACCCGTTACTCTGTAGGTAACGGAGAAACCTTTGTGCCTGCTCTTCTGGAGTAGTCGATACTGAAAAATGATACCAAATGTGATGAAACTTTTTTACCCCTGCTTCTGAAAGGCAGTAGAGGGGAAGGAAATCTTTTGCAAAATTTAGAAGTTAACAAAGCCCTAATACAAAGAATCCGCGTGTTTTATTTGTCCTAGTTCTACTTTTGAATGCTTTTATTAGAAAAAATGTGTGATTTCGTTTGGTTGTTTTAAGAAATATGCTCATATTTGCACCGATATTCATTCCCGTTACCTACAGAGTAACAGAATAATTTTCAAGCACTTACACCTGTCACTGAACGCTTTACAAAATCGAGAACTTGCTTATTTGCTTCATCAATTTTCTTATTCCTGAAAGGCTTCAGATAAGTTTCAGTGACGGTGATAGACGAATGTCCCATCGCTTCGGAAATAATACCCGGATGGATTTCACAATAATAAGCCGTCGTAGCCCAGGTATGACGGGCAGTGTATGAACTAAGTTTATCTCCCAATCCGAGCAATTCACCCAATAACATCAGCTGTTGGTTAAAACTACGTAATGCAAGCTGATATTCGCGATAGGCTTCTTTAGTTCCTTCCCGACTTCTCAACAATGGAAATAAATAAGGAGAAGAAGAATCACGATTCATGTATTTCTTTACCAAAGCCATTGCTTCCGGAGTCAATGTCACCGACAATGGTCGCCCGGTTTTACGTCTGCGATACGTTATTACATTACCGCGCAAATCACTCTTACGCAAATAAGCAAGATCGACAAACGGCATACCACGAAGCGAAAACATCAGGATGAATAGCTCCTGCGCCTGATATACCGCTAATGGTACACCCGATGCACGAGATAATTTAGCAAACACCTTCTTCATATCGTCATCACCCAACGCACGTTTATGGTCAGCCCGCGTTCCGGTATAAACAGAACGAAATAAATGAGGAACATAAGGAGCCTTCTGAAGATCGACCGCACGATTGTAAACCGCACGAAAGGTCCGTAAATAGGTGGAAACGGTGTTCCAACTACATCCACGACTGCGAAGATATACTTCGAACCCTTTCAACCACTCCGAAGTCACTTCACTAAAAACAAAATCATTTTTCCCACGATAAGCAATGATGGCATTCAGACTACTACGATAGACATGTGCAGTCCCAAAGTTTCCCTCCATCTGTAACCCAGTGGCTACCTGCTTCATAAATGCTAGTACTTTCAACATCTCATAATTTATTAATAATTTAGACGATAAATATACGAGTATTATCCCATCAATGGAAATACCCCGCATGAACAAACAAAGGAAATAGCTAAGATGTTCCAAAGACAAAAGAGCACGAAAAGCCCGGACTTTCACAAGCCCGGGCTTTCTATACTCTCAAAACATCTCCTTAATCTATAGGGAAATAAGGGACTAGCAAATTGGTTCTAGTGCAAATAAGAAGATGTAATGAGACAAAAAAAAGGGATACCTGTGGGAAATAAGGGAGGTATCCCTTCCAAGAGACAAACATTTGAGAAAACATACTTTCACAAGCATAATTTTCAGTCTATCTCTTAGCATATTTCTTTTTAAAGGATTTATTATCCTATATTACAACTTGTAAAGAGAAGGCATCTTAAGTCTAAGAAGAATTAGGATGCCCTCAATTACAAATCCTTTTAATCCTGATTACTTATTTACTTTTACGTAGATTGATACAGATTTAGTTCTGCCCCACTTATCAAGAATATTAACATTTACTTTACAAGTAGGAGGAGTTAGGATTACGGCACCCTCCATTCTTAAGGATATAATCAACTTTCTTTGGATCATCAGTAAGATTACCATCGTTCTTCGCCAAATAAAGTTGTAGCGTCATCATCTGCTAAATACAACTTGAAACAGACTCTATTCTGTTATCGCTGAATTCATAGGAATTACCACGAGCATCTATTCTCTTGAAATCTTTAGCTGATATTTCTACAGTATTTCCTTCGATTATGAACGGATTTGCTTCTGTTCCTAATAATTTTCTTATCTACTTCTTTGGTATATTCGAAAGTACCTTCAAAGATTTCTGATAGTATTGTCAAATTGAATCTATCAGTAATAGCTTTCAAACGAGAATTTCCGAATGGTGCATAAGACACAGTAATATAACGACCAGTATAAGCACCACCCCAATTTTTCATCAGTTGCTGGCTTAGAAACATAAGGGAAAAACTTTTAATTTTTTGAATTCTTTGTTGGTTGTGGGAGAGTCTCATCCAACCATGCAGGAGCAAACTGCTTTTTACCACTTACCACTCTAGAAGGTTTCTCTTCAGTGAATGTAATAGTATTCTGTTTATCCGCTGATATAGAACCTTCTTTATATAGGGTGTAAAGATCGAAGCCAATCTTTGTATCAGCAGTAGCAGCAAGAACTGCAGTAGTCGGTACTGTACCATAAGCCTTGGCATTATCACCATCAAAGTAAGCAGTTGCACGTTTAAATGTGAACAATTTATCATTCTGCTGATCTACAGTAATCTTGAATGTAGTTTCATACAAAAAGTCATTACCCAAACCTGCTTGGGAATCCTTATTTTTGAATTTAACTGTAGCAGTATGAGATACGGCAGCCACATTTTCTTCGTCAAATGTAGCTTGGATTACAAATTTAGTAATTTTAGCTATATCAGCTTCACTTGTTCCTGATACAGGCTTTCCGTCTTTATCCAGACCTACCAATTTTAACTGAATACTACCATCCATATAAGACTGAACCACCTTTCCATTGATCATTGCCTTATCATCAGTATAAGCAATAGTCGCAACTATTGGGTCTGACAGTTTAATTTGTCCTTTAATCTCATCTACTGAAGGACCTACTATTTCAGAAGTAGCTGTCTTATTGCTAGCATCTACGACCCAAGTCATATCTTTGATTTCAGCTTTCTTAGACACATAAGTAAACGTCAATTCAACTTCAGGATCTTGAGTACTTCCATCAACAAGAAGACAGTGAATCTTAACTTTCACCTGACCCTCCTTATTTGCTAGAATTGTATTCTTCTCTTTATCAAATTTTGCATCAGCTTTTTTTAGCTTCTTCATCAGTTACCTCATAATAATAAGCTACCACCTTATCCAATTCACTACCAAACAATTCATCCAAATTATAGGTAGTTTGGTAAGGCATAGGTTCAGGAGCAGTAAAATTAACATCCGGTATATTTTGGCTGCTAGCCTTAATTTTCACACCATACTGGGAAATGATTTCATTACCCCATGCATCTTTTGTTGTAAGCGCATAAGCAGTTTCAGCACTTTCCAAAGCTGTCAATTCGTCCTTAGTCAATCCGTCTACAAACTTCAGAGTCAAATCGTATACACCTTTATTTGCTGTAGGCTCTTTTTCCGGATCCGCTGCACGAGTCAAAGCATCTATACTAAAATTATCTGCTATATTTGCAACAGCAAAATTAGTATTACCCTTAGAGTCCGTCAAGCCTATTTCATAAGCTTGAATATCTGCTGCTTTCAAGTTTACAGGATTAATCAATGCATGAATCTTGCTGCCACCTCTAGCAACAAGCAAATCCCCTTTCTTCTTGAAAGTTTTGTTTCCATTAAACACAATATCTTTGCCAGCTATGCTATAATATAAAGTAGTTTCAGCCTCTGTAGAACCAACATCAACAGAACCATCGCCTTTTATACCAAGCACACTCATACTAGTGATACGAGCCGATTTCGGCATAGAAACCGTTTCCCATTCTTTAGTCTCCTTATTGAAAATATTCAATATCCAAACCAATGGATTACTAGCATCAGCAGCTACATAAATATCAGTAGCAGCTTTAATTTTTGTCTCTACAGGTTTTTTAGTTTCAGCATCCCAAACCATCCAGAATCCATTTTCTGAAATTTGAGGTGCATATCCGTCTTCTCCTTTACCACCCGGAGATCCTGCAGCGCCCGGTTTGCCATCAGCACCTTTCTTTCCTTCTGCACAAATACCAAGATCATTATCATTGACAATCCAGTTCTTTGTTACCGGATCAATCTTAATAGTCGTTGGTGTAGCATCCTTACCGCTTGTAATAGAATAACTTTTATTATCATTAAAAGTTATCTTAAATCCATCGGTAATTTGTTCAACATTGGTAACCCATTTACCTTCTTTCACAAAATTCTGCAACTCGGCTATACTAGCTTTGTTTGCGTCAATCTGTGTTTGCAGATTGTCGATGTCATCATCGTAGTCTTTACAGCCTACATAGGTGACAGTAGAAAGTGCCAGCGCCCCGAAGAACATCACTTTTACAAATTTTCTTTTCATAACTACTTAAAAATTACATTAATAATATATTATTAAACACTAAGTTTCAACAATAACTCCTCTGTTACTTTGTAGGTAACGGAGAAACCTTTGTGCCTGCTCTTCGGGAGTAGTCAATACTGAAAAATAATACGATATGCAATGAAACTTTTTTACCCCTGCTTCTGAAAGGCAGTAGAGGGAAGGAGATCTTTTGCAAAAATTTAGAAGTTAACAAAGCCCTAATACAAAGAATCCGCGTGTTTTATTTGGTTAATTCCTGTTTTGAGTAGTTTA
>ENA-OPZZ01001410-OPZZ01001410.1-human-gut-metagenome-genome-assembly--contig:-NODE-1410-length-14861-cov-2.695941_pt1 | contig 14861 bp, 16 predicted proteins | sample MGYA00242487_ERZ504511 | MGnify/ENA primary metagenome ERZ504511 (study PRJEB26092, sample SAMD00036241) | human gut metagenome | host: Homo sapiens | study: EMG produced TPA metagenomics assembly of... | reverse complement strand
GTCACAATACAGATGACCAATGCGATCAGCGCACCAATCAGTGATGGGAATTCCGGTCCAAGGAACATCGCACAGATGATATATGGCACACAGAAAGCCACTGCTGACATCAGAATATATGGAATACATTCCAGTGCCGGTTTGATGGATTTCGTCTTGCCAAACATTTTACACATCATGCACATTGCTACAAAAATGATAATTGGACAAATGATTGCACTTGGAATAGCAACCCATTTTGTCAATCCAAGTTTCCAGGCTTCGCTATTGGCGATACCTGATTCTGCCACTTCTCCGCTGACCATATTAAATGCAGTAGCGGCCGGCGTACCGACAGCACCAAAAGGGACAGGTGTGCTGTTCAGTACAAGTGCCACCATGGCGGCACATAAAGGAGGAAAACCGACGCTGATCAGCAGAGGGGCAGCCAGTGCTGCAGGTGTACCAAAACCTGCGGCACCTTCTATGAATGCGCCAAACATAAAGCCGATAATAATCAACTGAATGCGTGGGTCATCGCTGATGTTGGTGAACATATGATTGATAACATCCATACCACCGGAATGTTTCAACGTGTTCATGATTAAAATTGCACCCAAAATAATGACGATTGTATCAATGGATGTAAGGAATCCGGATACGGTGTGTGCTGCAATTGTAATAAAATCCATCTGCCATCCGAAGAAGCATACAACGGCTGTAATGAGCCACGCCAGAGGCAGAGCGATTTTGGCAGGCCAGTTAAAACCGGCCATGACAATAATCGTAACAATAATTGGAATAAAGGCTATGATCGCAAACATACTGTAAACCCCTCTCTGCTTTTGTTATTACAGAATTTCTGCGAAAGTCTGAATACGTGTTTTAACCTGTTCAAATGCTGTAGACTCCTGATCTACCTCGATATACAGGTTTTTCACTCCTGCTGCCTCGAATTCCTGAAGAAGGATTGGGTAGTCAAATTCTTCCGGATCACAGAATTTCATCATGCATACAACAACAGCGTCTGCGCCGTATTTCTTCACTGCATCAATGATCATCTGACCCTTTGGTTTGTTGGCATCTGTTGCCAGTGAACATCCATCAAATTCATTCCATGCTCTTGCCAGTGCCATCAGGGCATCGTCATCATCAGGAACATCCTGACGGAAGTTACGTGTTTCCTGAGCAAGGTCATCTGCTACGATAGCAAAACCATTTTCCTGGAAGATATCAAGTACATCATATGGCTCAACCTGAATACCTGTAACGATAATCTTCTTGCCCTTGAATTCAGGAGCCGGTTCAGCTTTCAGAGCTGCAATCAGCTCTTTAACAAGTGCTGTATGACGGGATTTCTCCATGAACCAACGTGCTTTGATAACTGCATGTCTGTCGGATGGTGTAACAACTGCTGCATATTCTGCTGCTACGTCAGAGAATTCACGGCAAGCTGCTCTGTTTTCATTGTAAACTGCAATACTGTTTTTGATTGCTTTATTAGAAATATGAACATCAAGGATGTCTTCCAGTTTCTCTTTAACGATATTGAACTCTTCACGAGCAAATACATTCGCTGCATCCTTTGCAATCTTACGGTTCTGAGGATGTGTAAATACGATAGCAGGTACCGGACGGTTCCATTTCTGGCTCATACATTTTAATGTATCACATGGTACAGAGAAGATGACTGCTTCCAGGTCATCATAAACGCCTTCTAACTGTAATTCCATGACAGACTGCATAATGGAACATGCAAATGGAGGCAGATAAGTACGTGCTTTTGAAATCTGTTTCTTCTGTGCACCCCACATACCGATTGGCAGATAGCCTGCTGCATGTACGATTTCTTCCGGACAGTATACAGGCATGATACCTACTGCACCTTTACCAGTTTCTTTTTTATAGTCATCCATTGCTTTTCTAGGATTGTCAGCAATTGCTTTAAACTCATTAATGATCTCTTTCGCTGTTCTCATCTTATATATTCCTCCTCTGATTACTGATTTTCGTCCATCATCTCTGTTAATGCCTGAACACGTGTCTCATACTGAGCTGGTGTGAAGACACGAGGATCTGTCTGGTCACCGTCGAAGCTGACATATGGTACACCCATTTTTGCATTGACATATTCTGCGCCTTCATTATTTAACAGACCCATCAGTTTACAGCTTCTGTTCAGATGGAGAACGATACCGTCACTCTTGGAGTTCTTAACAACTTTGTAGAATTCTTCGTATCTGTTAGGACCGCATGTATTGATATAAACATTTGTATAAGCTTCAGCCATGGATTCAAGATCACCTGGTGTGTAAACGAGGCTCCAAAGGCCTGGGTAAGCAGAACCTGTCATAACAGCACCCTGATTCTTTAAGCCCTTGAATGTTGCACCAAGGTAAGTCCATACAGCGATACCTTCCCATGTAACACGATGCTTTTCATTTTCCGGTGCACCGAATGCGTACTGACCAGCAGCATCCTTTGCTTCCAGTTCATCAGCAAATTTGTGGAATGTAATTTCAGCATAATCTCTTGCTCTTGCGCAAACGATCAGTGCCATGTAGTTGAACAGGTCGAAACCATTCAGTGGTGATGGTTTACGCTGTGCGTATGTAGCCACTTTGTTCCACCAGTATACAGAACGCTGTACCTGTTCCTGAACTTTAAAGAATTTATCATAATCAAATGCTCTGCCTGTGATGTCTTCCAGCTGTTTAATGGCTGCTCTGTACTGATCTGCAATGTACTCTTTGTTATGACGGGATACAGGCATTGTATGGTTGAAAGGAACATCGATGATGATACATGGAATGTTCAGTTCCTTTGCAAGGTTTTCATACCATTTCAGCAGTGTATTACAGATGTTGTTACATGTGATAACCAGGTCTGGAAGTGGAACATAAGCTGCTTTGGAATTAGCAAGTTTTTCAGGTTTCTGACCTGTCAATGCTTCCTGTTTCAGCAGTTCCATATAACCAAGGTTTGTACGTGCATATGAGCAGATATCAATGTTGTAGCCTTTTTCATCTGCTACTTCAAGAAGATCCATAGATGCTTTTCTTGCGCCTGCACCTGCTGCATGTGTTTCAGGATAAACCATAGCGATATCCATAGCTACACAGAATTCTGGAGGAGCTACAGAAGCTGACCAACAGACAAGCTTACCGTTCTTTTTAGCCTCCCATGCTTCTTCATCGAGTTTTGCCTGATAATATGCCAAACATTCTTTTGCGCTGGCTTCCATTGCATTAAATTCCATAAATTTTTACCTTCCTTCCGTAAAATTCATTTATTTATTCTGTTTCTTTAACTCTTCATATGCCATCAGTGCTGCACCGAGCGCACCTGTGATCTGTGGGTGAGGCGCAACTGTAATACTCTGCTGCAATTCCTTTTCAATCGCGTCTACAACGCCTGCATTCTGTGCAACACCACCACACATAACGACGTCATTTTTAACCCCTATACGGTAGGCCAATGAACAGGCCTTGCTGGCCACTGACTGATGAACACCTGCGACAATACTTTCTCTTGGCAGTCCCTTTGACAACTGGGAAATAACTTCAGATTCCGCAAATACAGTACACGTACTGCTAACCTGTGCCCACTCCTTCGCCTGGAAATGGACTTTTCCCATCTGATCTAACGGAACTTCCAGAACTCTTGACATAACATCCAGGAAACGGCCTGTACCGGCAGCACACTTATCATTCATGACAAACTTCAAAATATTGCCTTTGTTGTCCAACTGAATGGCTTTTGCATCCTGACCACCGATATCAATGATGGTTCTTGCAGATGGCACAAGGTGAAAAATCCCTTTTGCATGGCAGGTAATCTCGCTGAGCTGTTTGTCTGCATTTTCTACAGAAAAACGACCGTAACCTGTTGCCACTGTATAATCCATGTCTTCCTGAGTTAAATCGACATTACTGAAAACTTCTTCCAGAACTCTTCCAGGTCCCGAAGTTCCTGTACCCACCTGAACGACTGCTGATGCAACAACATCCGTTCCATCCTTTAAGATCACCGCTTTACTGGAAGCGGAACCAATATCAATACCTAATGTGTACACGCACATTTCCTCCTGTCATTATGATTTACAATTATTTTTCACCCCAACGGCTTGTGAATGTTGCATCGTAATTGATGTCACCAACCTGCTGGATCAGTTCTACAAGAATACCCTGTGTATATTTTGGACGGATAAAGTTAACAATGATGTCTTCTGTACCTTCCTGAGGTTCTTTTTCAAGAAGTTCATAACCCATGGCTTTGATTTCTTCTGAAACAGCATTGATATCATCTACAAGGTAAGCAACATGAGCGATACCGCCTTTACCTTTGTTGAACTCTGTCAGAACGCCTGATAATGGAATGATGAATTCCACTGCATCTACACCGTTGCCGTGTTTTGTGAAGATCAGATCCGCATCATAAGCCTTTACATGGCCTCTGTAATCTTCCTGAAGACCAAATGTTTTCATAAAAGCTTCTGCTTTTTCCAGTGTAGGTAAAACAATACCCCAGTGATGTGTTCTGATAATGTGTTTGCCAATTCCTGTGTTTGCAAATAAGTTTTCCATGATAATAAATCCTCCCTGTTTAATATTATTTATAAAAAACTATTTTTTACTCAATTGTCATGCCCATGACTTCATCTTTGAAGATTCTGGCATCCATTAATTTCACATTGCCATCTGCATCGCGGTCAACGATCGGTGCAAAATCCATTTCATCGAGAACCTGTGTCTGAACATCGATACCAGGTGCAACCTCGATCAGATGAATACCGTCTGCCTTCAGTGCAAAGACTGCACGCTCTGTCACATAGAGGACATCCTTGCCTGCTTTGCCGGCAACTACACCTGAGAATGTGATTTCAGTTACTTTATTGACAAATTTATGTTTCTTACCTTCTTCAAGGATTGTCAGCTTGCCGTCGCCTGTCTGAATCTTGACACCATTTGTGAATGTACCACAGAAAACAGCTTTCTTGGAGTTAGAAGAAATATTTGTGAAACCGCCGCTACCTGTGATTCTTGTTCCAAGACGGCTGACATTGACATCACCGTTGTTATCAACTTCTGCAAGACCGAGGAAGCAAAGATCCAAACCACCACCATCGTAGAAGTCGAACTGATAACCTTCATCCATGTAAGCCTGTGCATTGACAGAACCACCGAATCTGAGGCCGCCGCCAGGTACACCGCCGACAGGACCGCACTCAACAGTCAGTGTCATTTCATCTGCCACACCTTCTTCAGCTGCTACAGAAGATACCCATTCAGGAACACCAACGCCAAGGTTAACAACAACGTTTTCTTTAATTCCATTGCTGCACGGCGACCGATGATCTTCTTGGCATCCAGTTTCTTTGGTTCAAGGCTGGATACAGGTACCTGTGTGTTACCTGCATAAGCCGGATCATATGTACAATTGATACTCTGTGACTGTTTCGGATCATCTGCCGGACATTCAACAACAGCATCTACATAAATACCAGGAATCTTTACAAGTTTTGGATCAAGATGACCTGCTTTGACAACTCTTTCTACCTGAACAACGACCAGACCGCCATTGTTGTGAACAGCCATTGCCTGAGATGTTGCATCCAGAGGAGCCATTTCTTTTTCTAATGTGATGTTACCTAATTCATCAGCATATGTACCGCGGATAAAAGCCACATCCAGAGGGATTCTAGGATAGAATAACTGTTCCTGACCTTCCAGTTCGATGATCTTCACAATATCTTCTTTTGTCTTCTCACTTAAACGTCCACCGCCGTTTCTTGGATCTGCAAATGTACCGATACCAACGTGGCTGATAGTTCCCACCTTGCGTGCTGCATTATCTCTGAGCATCTGAGCAATAGCACCCTGTGGCACGTTGTAGCCTTCAATTTTATTTTCAGAAAGCATTTCACAAATCTTAGGAACAAAATTGAAATGTCCGCCGATAACTTTCTTGACCATACCTTCGTGTGCATAATGATCAGCATGGCTACCGTCTTTATTACCAGTACCAGCTACCCAGAATAATGTAAGATCTTTTGGATGTCCTGTCTCAAGGAATCTCTCCTCAGCTGCTGCATTCAATGCTTCTGCAATACCATTTGCAACGAATCCGCTTAAAGTCACTGTGTCGCCATCTTTGATCAGATCAGCGGCCTGTCTCGCTGTTAAGACTTTAACTTTACCCATCTCGAATCCCTCCATCTAGTTTGTTGTTAATCGTTGTCGATTTTATACGTTTTTTCTTCTTTCGATGGGTCTATTGTAATTTTTATCAGCCTTGAAGCAATAAAATCAATTTGTGTGTGCTTTACTCAAATTTGCAAATTGAATTCTAGTTGATTCAATTTCTACTTGACAATTTCATAACATGTTGGCATACTAAGTATATACAACGACTGTATATAAGCAATGTACTATTGGATTTGATAACAAAGGGGTATTATTATATGAATGCATATGGGACTGTATTAAAGCAGCTGATCCAGCTGACTGGTTCGAAACTGTCCACAATTTCAGATGTGATTGGTTATGACGTATCTTACATAAGCAAATGGTGCAACAAATCCATGTTGCCCGCTGCCAAGATGGTCCCGGAGATCAACAGAAGCATGGCTTCACTTTTTGCTCAGGAGATTTTGAGCCAGGAAATTCTGGGAGATTTTGAAAAGGCTTTTTTAACAGATGTCTGTCCGGACGATCTTGAGAACACCATCTATACTTTATTAAAGGAGAACTACAGCAGCTCCTGCAGTGAAGCTTCCACGGAATTGAAGCAGCAGACCACCTATAAACCGCGCATTCTGACGCTGGCCAATGATATTTACAATTTCTTTAATCATGAACTGCCTCAGATGCTGCTGGATTATGATGATGCACTAGATGTCTTATGCACACTGGATGTCTGTCGTTTTGCCATGGACGAACCTTCCAATGCCTACTCCCATCTGACAGCCAAGCACCCGGTCAATGTGAAAATCGGTGTTGACACAGATCTTCTCTATGCCGACAACAATGACGGACTCAAGGCCCTTTACTATTTTGTCAGTGCAAACCGCGCCATTTCCTTTGATTTTTATGACAATACCCTCATGCGCACAATGAATACCATTGTAGTGAAGGACCGCGTAGCCATTATCTGTGCCCTTGACCAATACAATCGTGTCAATGTAGCCAGTGTGATCTTCGATCCTGAGAAAGTGAATCAGATCTATGTCCGCACGCTGCCTGCTTTCCGTACACCGGATCTTCTGGCTCATGCCACAGAACAGTTTGAATTCTACCAGCACGGTTATCGTACAGACTTTTATACCAAGGACAACTTCCAGTTCCTGCTGACGCTTGGCTTTGAATATCTGCTGCCTCAAGAATGCTGGGACAAGATCATCAACGTTGCCAGAGAAGATTATCATGATGAATTTATGTCCCTTATTGTGGCTCAGCTTCAGATTACATGGGAAGAGATTTTTGAGAAGAATACATCGGATTTCTATGTACTGAAATCCTCTTTGATGAAATATATTGATGATGGTGAGCTTATTTTCGCAGATGTAGTTTATCATATGACACCGGAAGAGCGCAAACTGCACATTGAGAACGTACTGGCTCTTTCCAAAAAGAATCGGAATATCCAATTCTATGTTATCGATGACGAACAATTAGTCAACAACCATCAGGGGCTACATTTCTCCATTTTCAACAATCGCAAAAAGCTGTTCCTGAAGAATCCGGATCGCTATCACACAGACATCGGTCCTTACTTTTATTCTGTCCTCTCTGACCAGCTGATCCAGAGGATCAGCAGTTACCTGGACGGTCTGAGAAATGCCGATTACTGCAGCCACTACGAAGCAGAAAGCCTGCAGGCATTTTACGATAAATACAGCTCCCTTGTCTATCGAATGATCGATTTGAGTGCTTTCAAAAAGTAAGACGAGTACGATCCCATAGTTTAATAAAAGGATTCAAAATGAGTCTATTCTTCACAGGCCGCTCTCGCTGCCAGCGAAGAATAGACTCATTTTGAATCCTTCCCTTAATATTTGATTTGACTGCACTCTGGCAGTGAATTTGAATATGGCGCTCTCATGGGTAAAGCTTTACTCTACAACACTTACTTCATAAAAGCCTTCAGTTTTTCCTTCTGTGCATAAAAATCCTTGATGCCCATCTCATAAATAGCCTCTTCCTCCTTGGCATCCATGCTGTAAGTGCCGCCGCCAAGTACATGTTCCGGTGCAAAAACAAATGCTTTACCTGACTTTTCCAACGCAAACATTTTATCCTGGCAGGCTTTGTACATGATATGTCTGTGATCCAGTGCTTCGATGATCTTCGGATATTTTCTGCATAATCTCTTGTAAATAAACCGGTCTTTCTCCGGCTCCTTCACAAAGTCATGGGGCTTGGTCAAAATGACAACCAGCTTGTCACAGCCGTCATCCATGGCTTTCTGAACCGGAATAGAATCCGATACACCGCCGTCATAGTAAAATCTTCCATCGATCTCAACAGGCCTGCAGACTGCAGGAATCGCACAGGATGCCATCACATGACGATAATCATCCTTATGCATATCTTTCTTGCTGAAATAAGTCGGCTTGCCTGTCTGAGCATCCGTTGCCACCAGCCAGTATTCCATCGGACTTTTCATAAAGGCATCAAAATCCAGCGGATCTGCGCCACCGGAATTGGTCAGCGTTCCATATATATACTGGAGCCCGAAAAGATTACCCGTCTTCAAAAAAGAAGAAAGACCAAAGTAGCCCTTCTCATTAATATGCTCTGTGTAAAAGCGGATATTTCTGCCCCGCTGTCCGGCTACAAAAGAAACCCCATTGGCCGAACCGGCTGAAACACCGATACAATAATCGAAAGTGACGCCATTATCCATCATGGCATCCAGAATTCCGGCGGTATAGGCACATTTCATGCCGCCGCCTTCCAATACCAAACCAATCTTACTCATTGTCATCAATCTCCATTTTTTATTCTATATCACTTATTGTTTTTCCTATTCAACCTGTTTGTTCTGCGATATATTCTAACATAAAATAAAAATCAGATGTCATGACAATTTTTTGATTTTGTCGCTTTCACGACATTTTTTGTATACAATTTTTTCAGCTCGTTTTTCATATCCGATCAATTTCCAACGATATATCATCTATTCTTCCTATCTGTTAAATATCAAAACGGCATTGTACAGATAAAAAGTTGTTCCTATATTTCTATAGATCAAAATGCATCTTATCAAAAGCTTTTCCCGGTCCTGTGAGCTTATTCGGCAAATAAGGTGCCCCGACTTTTCTGCCTCTCATCTGTGCCATATCTTTGGCTGCTACGGGGAAACCTGCTACGTCCATGGCCAGATGGACCGGATTCAGTTTATACTGAGCCTCAAGAGCCCCTTTGATATCTCCGGCTGTATATTTATGATAGATATGCATATTCAAAACTTGAATTTTCCATCAAAACATAGTAATATTTTTTAGAATAAATAAACGAAACTCTTGAAAGGATATGATATGAGAAAAAGAGAATCTTTTAACAGCCGATGGGGCTTTATACTGGCCTGTATCGGTTCTGCAGTCGGCATGGGCAATATCTGGATGTTTCCAACCCGCGTCTCTCTCTACGGAGGCGGGGCTTTCCTTATCCCTTATTTTATCTTTGTCATCCTGATCGGCTTTACGGGTGTTATCAGTGAAATGAGTTTTTGGCCGTGCCACCCGTTCCGGCCCTATCGACGCCTTCGGAATTGCCTGTGAATCCAGAGGACATCGCAAGGCAGGAGAAGCCTTAGGATGGATTCCGGTTCTTGGCGCACTGGCCATGGCTATTGGCTACACCGTTGTCATGGGCTGGATTTTGAAGTATACCATCGGGACTTTTACCGGTGCTGTTCTGGCCCCTGCCGATATTGATGGCTTTGCCGGTGCTTTCGGCTCAATGGCCTCTTCCTTCGGCAATAATTTCTGGCAGACTGCCGCTTTAGTGATCTGCATGATCATTCTGATGTTCGGTGTCGGCAGCGGCATTGAGAAAGCCAACAAAATCATGATGCCTGTTTTCTTTGTCCTGTTCATCATTCTCGGCATTTATGTTGCTTTCCAACCCGGTGCCGTCGATGGATACCATTATATTTTCAGAGTCGATCCAAAGGCACTGTCCGATCCAGTCACATGGATTTTTGCTCTTGGCCAGGCATTCTTCTCTCTGTCTGTAGCAGGAAATGGTACTCTGATCTACGGTTCCTATCTTCCGGATACGGAAGACGTCCCAGCTTCCGCAGCCAGAGTTGCTTTTTTTTGATACCATCGCCGCTATGCTGGCTGCCATGGTCATTATCCCTGCCATGGCCACCACAGGTGCACAGCTCGATCAGGGCGGTCCCGGATTATTATTCATCTACCTGCCTCATCTGATCAAAGCCATGCCCGGCGGAAGAATAATTGCTATTATCTTCTTTGCGGCTGTCTTTTTGGCCGGTATGTCCTCTCTGATGAACCTTTATGAGGCTCCTATCGCCACCGTTCAGGAGAAAACCGGCCTCGGAAGAAAAGCATCCTGTCTCGTTATCGCAGCCATCGGCATCGTCGTTTCCATGCTGATCCAGGGCATTGTCTCCGACTGGATGGATGTACTGTCCATTTACATCTGCCCTCTTGGTGCAGGTCTGGCAGGCATTATGTTCTTCTGGGTCCTCGGCAAAAGATATGTGGAAAAGCAGGTCAACACCGGCCGTGAAAAGCCTTTTACCGGGCTGTTCTTCCCAATTTGCAAATACATTTACATTCCGATTTGTTTTCTGGTTTTGATTCTCGGTATCGCACTGGGTGGTATCGGCTAAAAAGGAGCCTGTACAGCATTTTCTTTGATATGCTGCACAGGCTCCTCTTATCTCACCTTGTTCTTAATTCCGGCTACTAACGCCTTCAGAACCGACTTAGTTCTCCGAAGCTTCCTGTTCATTTTCTTTCTTCACTTTTTCATTCTGAATATAATACTCCATAAACTTCAGAACATATTTTGGCGCATTTCTCGTTCCGCGCTCCCACTCAGTAACTGTCCTGTAAGGAATCTCAAATGCCTCACAAAACTGTCTTCTGTTCATCCCTGTTATTTCTCTTAATTCTTTAATCTTCTGTTGGCACTCTGTCATAATCTCATTTTCCTCCTCAAATCGCGCACATCCGCAGACATATACAGCCTTGTATGTCTCCGATTCGCTCTTTAAATTATTACATATTACGTCTATTATATCGCACTTTTGTATACTACACAATGTGTTTTAAATATTTTACACTCTTTATGTACTTTTTATAATTGCAGCCTATCATACAACTAACTTAATTCCAAATGATTTCCCTGTTGAATTGTTGCGTAAATAATGTTATAATTTAATTTATCGATTTAAAGCGCAACGCTTTAAATCGACAGTTATGTTTATATTTTTAAGAAGGAAAGTCAATCGTAATCTTCACATCACGATTCAGAAGTTACGTACAAGGAGGAAATGAATGAAAAAGGGAATTAGAAAAATGTTATCTGCCATTGCCTGTGCAGCTTTGGCTATGGGTTGCCTGGCAGGCTGCGGCTCCAACACCAACTCATCCGCAGCAAATACAACCACTGAATCAGCTGCAGAAAACACTTCAACAGCCGCAGCCGAAACTGCTTCCGACAGTACCGCAGCCGACGACAAAGTCTATCAGATTGGTATCTGCCAGCTCGTCCAGCACGATGCACTGGACAGAGCTACACAGGGATTCGAAGATGCATTGGTAAAGCTGCTCGGAGAAAATCATGTTACATTCAATGTTCAGAACGCCCAGGGTGACTCCCAGACATGTGCAACCATTGCCAACCAGTTTGTCAACGGCGGTGTTGATTTGATCATGGCCAATGCAACAGCTGCCCTTCAGGCCTGCTCGAATGCCACATCAACAATTCCTGTTGTCGGCACATCTGTCACAAGTTTCGCCGCTGCACTGGATATTGAGCTGGATGCGAATGGCTGCACAGGCATCAATGTCACCGGTACCAACGATCTTGCACCGCTTGATCAGCAGGCACAGATCATTGCTGACCTTTTCCCGGATGTAAAACAGGTCGGTATCCTCTATTGTTCAGCCGAAGTCAACTCCGTTTACCAGGCAGAACATATCGCCGCCTATCTGGATGATCTGAATATTAAGCACAAGGATTTCAGTTTTTCAGATTCCAATGACCTGCAGGCCGTGACCAACAATTGTGTTTCTGAATGCGATGTGATCTATGTACCAACGGATAATGTTGTATCCAGCAACCAATCCATTATCGACGCTGTTGCCCGTCCTGCAGGCGTACCGATCATCTGTGGTGAAGAAAGCCAGTGTACAGGCTGCGGCCTTGCCTCTCTCTCCATCGATTTCTATGATATCGGCTATCGTGCCGGCGAACAGGCCTATGACATCCTTGTAAACGGCAAGAATCCGGCCGAAATGCCTGTTGAAGACCCTCAGAGTCTGACACGCATTTACAATCCGCAGATTGCTTCTGATCTGGGCATCACCCTCGGCGATGATTATCAGGCCATTGAACAGTAGCCAATCTCTTATTCATCTATAAAATAAAATCCGGCATGATAAAGTAAAAGCAATCATTATTGTTACTTTCATTATGCCGGATTTTATGCTTTGAACGAATGCACGAAAAAGGCCTGTATGTGATAGGAAATAAAGCTTTCTTCTGTTCTTCTGTTGCATCAGAGTTCCAAACACTGCCGGCATAAAGAGAAGTGGTTACAGAAAAAGCAATACCAAAGGAAACATCTACCTTGGAAACTTCTTCTACTGCAAGCGCATATTCCATATAACCAAGTCCCTGACCGCCATATTCTTTCGGATAAGGCAAACCGATAAAGCCCAGCTCACCGACTTTATGGAACTGTTCCACAGGAAATTCACTCTTTTCATCTCGTTCAAGAACACCCGGAAGTAATTCTTCCTGGGCAAATTTTCTTGCTGCTTCCTAGATGGATTTCTGCTGTTCAGTTAATTCAAAATTCATAATATTCTCCTTCATATCGCAACTGTTATGGGGACAGTTACGCCCTACACACTTTTTGTTTCGTTTTCACATCGCATTTTATTTCGCGTTCCAAATAGTTTGCATGCCAACTATTCGCATTGAATATATCATGCCGACACCAGGAAGTCAACACATAATTTTTTACAAAAGATTCAAATAAAATTTGTGCAAAAAATTGATTGACGAATTGTTTTTATTGTAATACAATTTACGCAAACTAATTAGTTTGCATACTAACTATTAGTCAATAAACTAATTGCATCCCCGTCAATTTCAACAAATGAATATGATTTTTTCAGAAATGAAAATGATCTGCATCTCTGCCCGAAGGTGAAATGTCCTATGAATATTTGGGTGATATTAAGAAATATATACAGCAATCCAGATTTGTTTGATGATGAGCAGTATCTGTGCAAAAGCGACTACAATGTACTGGCAGAATCCATAATGCTGAAGGAGCATTTTATCGGCCAAGTAACTGCTTTACTCTTTACAGAAAACGTATCGGACAATATAGAAACTTTGAAGAAAGCCTGCACCTACGGTGCTGATGCAGCCTGTCTGATCGGCTTTGAACGATTTGATTTTTCAGAAACCGAACAACTCTCGCAGATAATGCAAAAAACATTCGAACTTACTTTCCCGATTACGATCTGATCCTATTCGGACGTCTGGCATACGACGGCGATGCCGTCAATGTATCCACTCAGGTATCCGGTCATCTCGGCATTCCAAGAGTCGTTTACAGTCGGGAAATTTATACCAAAGACCAGGTCCTCTATGCCAGAAAATATATTTCATCTTCCAAAGAGGCCGTCTACCGCCTGAAAAGGCCGGTGCTTATTCAATCCATCCGCGAACAGGGTGTCACCAGGCAACCCAAAATTGCAGATATTATCAGAACCTATCAGGATATGACCATTCAGCATCTGGATGGAAATGCCATCGCTGCCGGATTGTCCTCAGCCAAAACCGGTTTGCATTTAATCCGAAAAACAGAACCGTCAAAGGATAAATCCACCTCAATGACGCTTTTAAACGGACTCAGCGATGACGAATCTGCTGCAAATCTGTTGCGGATTCTTCGCGAAAAAGGATTTCAAGGAAGAAGAAAAAGATGATTTATGTAATTGGAAAAAAGAATCAGAACCTGACTCTGCAGCTGACAGAAAAAGCACTGGAAATATCGGAAGTAGCTGCCGAAATGGCCGTACGTCTGTCCGCTTCACTGCTGACAGACTGCATTGCTTTAAGCGTTGACAATGGGCGTCTGCAAGGCCTCCGTCCCTCTCTCGACGGCAAAAGTTTTTCACATTATGCTTTTTCTGACGATCAACCGACAGTCATCGTTGTCAAAGACACCGGCATCACAGAGCCTCGTCAGAATTTACTTCAGAGCTGTGTCAAAGTTGCTGAACTTTCTGCCTCTGCTCCCGGTAATACTGCAGAAAAATGCCCAGGGAACCATACTGCTCCCGGCAAAATTGTTTTTGTGAGAAAAATTATTCACGAAAATGTGTCAAAAGATATCAAAGACGCTCCACTCATTTTCGCCGGTGGCAGAGGCCTGATGAATGAACAGAGCTTTGAAGCATTGCGCAGACTGGCAGATTTTTTTGACGCCTCAATTGGCGCCTCCAGACCTGTTGTTGACTGCGGCTGGGGCGTTTCGGCAACCACTTGCCGTGTTCGTCCATTGCCCGGATGGTCAGCAGAATGTGGGCGTGTGGGTTCCCATCGCCTTTGTCATGGATGGCGAAGTCAGCAATCATGCCCTTGGAAACGAACTGCTCT
>ENA-OPZZ01001406-OPZZ01001406.1-human-gut-metagenome-genome-assembly--contig:-NODE-1406-length-14921-cov-2.618291_pt1 | contig 14921 bp, 17 predicted proteins | sample MGYA00242487_ERZ504511 | MGnify/ENA primary metagenome ERZ504511 (study PRJEB26092, sample SAMD00036241) | human gut metagenome | host: Homo sapiens | study: EMG produced TPA metagenomics assembly of... | reverse complement strand
AATGTGATTATGGAATCTGAAAAAAAACAGGACTTGTCATTGATGGAAATTCTTTTTATGAAATAGATCTGAAATGTCTGGAAGAGAAAAAACAGAAACAGGAGGAAGCAGAAAAACGGCAGCAGAAAAGGCAGAGGAAATAACCTCTGCCTTTTCAAAAGATCAGCAGCAATTGTTGCAGCCGCATCCATTTCCGCACAAAAGCAGAAGAAGGATGATGATCCAGCAGCTGTCGTTGCAGCCGTTGTTATTACAGCCACAGCCACTGTTGTTTCCACAGCAACACATCAGACAGATGATCCAAAGGATACAGGAGCAGCTGTTTCCACCGTTTCCAAACAAGGAAGTTCCGCAGCCATTATTACAGCCACAGTTATTGTTACATCCACATCCTGTGCTGCATCCGGAATCACAACCACATCCGCAATCACATCCACAATTGGTAGCCGCTAAGTCACTCATCGATAAGTCCTCCAGCAAATTTTATTTACACTTCATCATATGGCAGGAGTCCGTCCACAGTTACAAAAAAGTTGACAGTGTTTATTCATTACGATATAATAAACGAAATGTAACATTTTTGTAATTTTTAAGGCAAACTAGCTTTTATATCTAAAACAGGAAAATGGGGAAAATTATGAAGAGTTTCAGAACTAAAAAAAATGGCTGAAGGGTCTGATGCTTGCCATGCTGTTGATCGTGGGAAGCACAGTCTTTTCTGCTTCTGCAAAAGAGGTACAGGCTGCCACTGCAGGCTTTAAAACTATCGATGGAAAAACATACTACATAAAAAGTGATGGGAGCAAGCAGAAAGGCTGGCTGACCCTGGGCGGATACAAGTACTACTTTAACACAAAGACCGGAGTACAGGTAAAGGGCTGGATGAAGGTCAATGGCAAATATACCTACTATTTTACAAAAGGCAAGGGTGTTATGGCAACCGGCTGGATGACAGATTCCAAAGGCCATAAGCGCTATTTCAATCCCAAAACAGGTAAGCTTACCACAGGCTGGGTAAACTGCAGCAAGGGAAGGAAACGTTATTTCACAAAAGGCGGAGGCATTATGGCAACCGGCTGGCTCACCAACAGCAAAGGGGCAGAAACGTTATTTTTACAAAACTTCCGGTTATATGGCAACCAAATGGGTAAAAACAAATCCAAAATATCAGCTACTATTTTGCCACCAGTACCGGTTATATGTATACTGGTCTGAAGACGATCGATCAGAAGAACTATTATTTTAAATCCAACGGTGTCATGGCAGTAAGTACCTCCGTGACAGTGAATGGAATTACATACTCCATCGCAGCAAACGGAGTGGCCACTGCGAAGACTACCAAACCTAATGTAAATGTCGGAAACGGAAATGTTAAAATTTTATGATACCAGAAACAGCAGATATTACACCATGGTCAAGGAATATAAGAGTCATCCCGGAATTGCAAACGGAAAGACCTCAGATGAAGCACTTCTGGCCGCACTTTGCGAATCAGAAGCAGGCGATCAGGGCAAGATCGGAATGGAAGCAGTAGCACTCTGTGTATTGAACCGTACGATCAAATCGGACAAGGAATTTCCATCTACGATACGAGGCGTGATCTATGAGAATATCGGAAGCAGCACAACCCCACAGTATTCTGTAGTGCGGAACGGGGCCCTTCTCAAACGTCTCAATGGTCAGTTTGAAAACCGTACTCTTGCTTATCAGGCTGCAAGAGAAGCAATGACTATTTTCAATAAACATGTCACTTCCGGCAAAGCCAGGACACTCAGCGGATTTAAACAGAAAGATTTTAATTATATGTATTTCATGATGACCAGCTATTTCTGGAACCAGAATCTGAATTTCAATAAAGTGAAATATGAAACTTACAAAGGCCATACACTTTTTTGTAGACTGGGTATAAGCAACATAGTCTCCGGCAGTAAACTTTGAACAAACAGGCGTATGGACATAAAATCAAAAATTTAAGGAGAAGCAAATATGCAGGTAAAAATCTATACGGATGGTGCAGCCCGGGGAAATCCGGACGGACCGGGAGGCTACGGAGCAGTTCTTCAGTACATCGATACTAAAGGCCAGTTACATGAACGTGAACTGTCCAGAGGCTACAAAAAAACCACAAACAACCGGATGGAGCTGATGGCAGCCATCGTAGCACTGGAAGCACTGAACCGCCCCTGCCAGGTGGATCTGTATTCCGATTCCAAATATCTGGTAGATGCTTTTAATCAGCACTGGATCGATGCCTGGCTGAAGAAAAACTGGAAACGTGGAAAAAACGAAGATGTGAAGAACGTAGATCTCTGGAAACGCCTTTTAAAGGCCAAGGAGCAGCATCAGGTAAGCTTCCACTGGGTTAAGGGCCATGCAGATAATCCGTTAAATGAACGGTGTGATCAGCTTGCCACATCAGCGGCAGACGGCAATGACCTTTACGTAGATGAAGGAATAAATAGCTTACAGAAATAAAAGTTCCACTTATCACTCACAGAAAACCCGAAACATACCGCGCGAATTTATGCGATCAGCATAAATTCTGTGCATCGCGAAGCGTGTTACTGAGAACAGAGTAAAAAGTAATATTCTGCCACTTTAAGTTGTCAAAGCAATATTAAAATTTCTTGACAAACAAAAAAGCAGTTTGTATACTTCATATAGTATAGTAAAAGGCTTGGAAGGGAAAAAGTAGCTTGAGGAAAACCCCACAGAGAGCAGCCGGCAGGTGAGAGGCGCAGGGTAGAACTTTTGTGAATACATCCCGGAGCTGCGCACCGAATCAGGACTTGATACTGTAAATTATAAACTTTATAATAATAACGTATTATAGATAGGCTGCGACGGAATGGCACCCGTTATTGTGCTGAAGTGTTTTATATCTTGATATATATGGATATAACGGGATGTAGATTCACTTTATGAGGCAGGAAATGCGAGTTTTCTGTAAATTTAGGTGGTAACGCGGGACCCGGTTCTCGTCCTAAACGGACAGGAACCGGGCATTTTTATTTTTTACGCTGATACTGTAAATTATAAATTTTAATAAAAGCGTAAACATAAAAGCTATACAGGAGGAAAGAACAATGACAGTTTGGGAAGAACTGAAAGCACGTGGCCTGATCGCACAGGTTACAGACGAAGATGAGATCAAAGAGATGGTAAATAACGGGAAAGCCACATTCTATATCGGCTTTGACCCTACAGCAGACAGCCTTCATGTAGGTCACTTCATGGCTCTTTGCCTGATGAAAAGGCTGCAGATGGCAGGAAACCGTCCGATCGCCCTTCTTGGCGGCGGAACAGGAATGATCGGTGACCCGTCCGGAAGGACCGATATGCGCCAGATGCTGACAAAAGAAACCATCCAGCACAATATTGACTGCTTCAAGCAGCAGATGAGCCGTTTCATCGATTTCTCTGATGGAAAAGCTCTTATGGTAAACAATGCTGACTGGCTTATGAACCTTAACTATGTAGAGCTTCTCCGTGAGGTAGGCGCTCACTTTTCCGTAAACCGTATGCTGACAGCAGAGTGCTACAAACAGCGTATGGAGCGAGGCTTAAGCTTCCTGGAATTTAACTACATGATCATGCAGAGCTACGACTTCTACATGCTGTACCAGAAATATGGCTGCAACATGCAGTTCGGTGGCGATGACCAGTGGAGCAATATGCTTGGCGGTACTGAGCTGATCCGCCGTAAGCTTGGCAAGGATGCCTATGCCATGACCATCACACTGCTTCTCAATTCTGAGGGCAAAAAAATGGGAAAAACACAGTCCGGAGCTGTATGGCTTGATCCGAATAAGACATCCCCGTTCGATTTCTACCAGTACTGGAGAAATGTAGACGATGCTGACGTTATCAAATGTATGCGTCTTCTTACCTTCCTTCCTCTTGAGGAGATCGACGAGATGGCCAAATGGGAAGGCAGCGAGCTGAACAAAGCCAAGGAGATCCTTGCATACCAGCTGACAGAGCTTGTACATGGTGAGGAGGAAGCCAAGAAAGCACAGGAGGGTGCCCGCGCACTGTTCTCAGGTGCAGATACTTCTCATATGCCTACAACAGAGCTTTCAGAGGAAGATTTTGACGAGGAAGGAAAAATCGACCTGATCACACTTCTTGTAAAAGCAGAGCTGGTACCAAGCCGTTCCGAGGGTCGCCGTGCGATCCAGCAGGGTGGTGTATCCATCGATGGTGAGAAGCTCACCGACATTTACCACACGGTTGAGAAGGATGCTTTTGCAGGGGACGGGATCGTTCTGAAACGAGGCAAGAAAAAATTCAAAAAAATCTGTGTAAAATAATTTCCCATATCTGTGACATTTCCGGGATAAAGCTACCGCATTCCGGAAATGCTGACAGGTAGGGTTGACACAAGGAGGATAACAACATGAAAAAGTACGGAGTGAACGAACTTCGTAAGATGTTCCTTGACTTTATGGAAAGCAAGGGCCATCTTGTAATGAAAAGCTTTTCCCTGGTTCCTCAGGGAGATAAGAGTCTTCTGCTGATCAACGCAGGTATGGCTCCGCTGAAACCATATTTTACAGGTGCTGAGAAGCCGCCAAGAACAAGAGTGACAACCTGCCAGAAATGTATCCGTACCGGTGATATCGAGAACGTAGGTAAAACCGCACGTCACGGTACTTTCTTTGAAATGCTTGGTAACTTTCTTTTGGTGATTACTTCAAGAGAGAAGCCATCCACTGGTCCTGGGAGTTTCTTACAGAGGTTGTAGGACTTGATGCAGACCGTCTCTACCCATCCATTTACCAGGATGATGATGAAGCCTTCGATATCTGGAACAAAGAGGTAGGGATTCCGTCTGAACGTATTTTCCGTTTCGGAAAAGAAGATAATTTCTGGGAGCATGGAGCAGGTCCGTGTGGTCCATGTTCTGAGATCTATTATGACCGCGGAGAGAAATACGGCTGCGGCAAACCCGGATGCACGGTAGGCTGCGACTGCGACCGTTACATGGAAGTATGGAACAACGTTTTCACACAGTTCGAGAACGATGGAAACGGAAACTACACAACCCTGAAACAGAAAAACATCGATACCGGTATGGGACTTGAGCGTCTTGCTGTAGTTGTTCAAGATGTTGATTCTATTTTTGATGTAGATACAATTTGTGCACTTCGTAATCTTGTATGCGAGATCGCACATAAAGAATATGATAAAAACTATGCAGATGACGTTTCCATCCGTCTGATCACGGACCATATCCGTTCCGCAACATTTATGATCTCCGATGGTATCATGCCGACCAATGAGGGACGTGGATATGTTCTCCGCCGTCTGATCCGCCGCGCAGCACGTCACGGACGTCTTCTTGGCATCGAGGGAACTTTCCTTGCAAAATTAAGTGCACAGGTGATCGAGAGCTCCAAAGCCGGATATCCGGAGCTTGAGGAGAAGAAAGAGTTCATCTTCCGTGTACTGACAAATGAGGAGAATCAGTTCAACAAAACTATCGATCAGGGACTTCGCATCCTTTCCGACATGGAAGAGGATATGAAAAAAGCAGGTGAAAAGACTCTTTCCGGTGACAACGCATTCAAGCTTTATGATACGTACGGATTCCCTCTTGACCTTACAAAAGAGATCCTTGAGGAGAAAGGCTACGGCATTGACGAGGAAGGCTTCCAGAAGGCAATGGAAGAGCAGAGAGTCAAGGCACGTACTGCCCGTGAAGTAACCAACTATATGGGTGCTGACGCAACTGTATATGATGATATTGATGTAAATGTTACAACAGAATTCGTAGGATACGATCATCTTACCTTTGATTCCAAAGGTTACTGTCCTTACCACAGAAACGGAGATAGCAGATTCTCTCACAGAGGGACAGAAGGGTACCGTATTTGTAGAGCAGACTCCTTTCTATGCAACAATGGGTGGACAGGAAGGTGATACCGGTGTGATCGAGACTGCAAACGGTAAGTTTGTTGTTGAGGACACCATCAAACTCCGCGGTGGCAAATTCGGTCATGTAGGACATATGGAATCCGGTATGATTTCCTCAGGTGAGACAGTATCCCTGCAGGTAAACGAAGAAGCAAGAAAAGATACCGAGAAAAACCACAGTGCAACACATCTTCTTCAGAAAGCACTGAAAACTGTTCTTGGTTCCCACGTAGAGCAGAAGGGTTCTCTGGTAACTCCGGACAGACTTCGTTTGACTTTGCTCATTTCCAGGCAATGACAGCAGAAGAGATCCAGGCAACAGAAGATCTTGTAAACAAAGAGATCCTGGCAGGTCTTGATGTCCATACAGATGTCATGGATGTGGAAGAAGCAAAGAAATCCGGAGCAATGGCTCTCTTTGGTGAGAAATATGACCAGAAGGTACGTGTAGTATCCATGGGAGACTTTTCCAAAGAGCTCTGTGGTGGTACTCATGTAAAGAATACAAGCTCCATCTTGCTCTTTAAGATCGTTTCCGAATCCGGTATCGCAGCTGGTGTACGCCGTATTGAGGCACTTACCGGCAAAGCAGTTATCGAATACTACAGAAAGCAGGAAGAGCTTCTCCATGAGGCTGCAAAAGCATTAAAAGCCAATACAGCCGAGGTTGTAGAAAAGATCAGCCACCTGCAGGCTGAGGTAAAGGCTCTTCAGAGCGAAAATGAATCCCTCAAGAGCAAAGCTGCCCAGAGTGCACTTGGCGATGTCATGGATAAAGTCGTTGAAGTAAATGGCGTAAAACTCCTTGCAGCCAAAGTTGAGGGCGTTGACATGAACGGTCTCAGAGATCTCGGTGATAAACTGAAAGAGCAGCTTGGTGAGGGTGTTGTCCTTCTTGCAGCAGTAAACGACGGCAAGGTTAATCTTCTTGCAATGGCAACGGATGCAGCTCAGAAAGCAGGCGCTCATGCAGGAAACCTGATCAAAGCAGTGGCAGCGATCGTTGGCGGTGGCGGCGGCGGACGTCCGAACATGGCACAGGCCGGCGGAAAGAATCCGGAAAAAGCCCAGGAAGCTATGGACGCAGCAGCAGGAATCCTTGAAAAACAGCTCACAAAATAACAAAGTTGTGCGTGATTTACAATTTGACATTTTTTTCATAAAAATCGAAAAAGATGTTGACGAAAGCACTTGTTATGCTATATAATAACACTCGTGCAAGAAAAATACCCAGACAGTTGTATTTTAGCACAATCTACAACTGGAGGGAGGTTAGGTGTGAGTCTATGTCAAACGTTATCGTAAAAGAGAACGAGACTTTAGATAGCGCTCTTCGCAGATTCAAGAGAAGCTGTGCTAAGGCGGGAATCCAGCAGGAAATCCGTAAGAGAGAGCATTACGAGAAGCCAAGCGTTCGTCGTAAGAAAAAATCTGAAGCCGCAAGAAAACGTAAATATAATTAATTGTGCGCAAAAATCCCTGGCTGTATGGTCAGGGATTTTTAATTAAAAAGAGACGCAAGACCGTTTGACAAAAGGAAAAAAGTATGAATTTGTTTATTAAACTGATTATCAAACCATTGCGATCGCTCCTTAAATTATTATTTAATCGAATTTTTTATGTAGCTCTGGCTCTTGTTGTGCAGCTGGCATGGCTGCTGATCGCCCTTTTCCGGATTATGGAATACTCCAGATGGGTGACGATCGGAATGCAGGCCATAGGTTTTCTGGTTGTTCTGTGGATCGTAAATAAAAAGATCAATCCATCCTATAAGCTCGCCTGGACGATGCTGATCCTTATTTTTCCGGTATTTGGTGTTTCCCTGTACCTTCTTTTCGGTAAGTCACGGATCGGCGCTGTAATGGAGCAGCATTATCAGAATCTTATTGATGAAACTGCTGAATACCTGGAAGGCTCAGAGCTCACAAGAAAACGTTTAAACGAAGACGACCGTTCCATGAGGATCCAGTCGGATTATATCTGGCAGTATTCCAGATATCCGGTTCACGAGAATACCACAGCAGAGTATTTTCAGGTAGGAGATGATATGTTTCCGGTTCTGGTGCATGAACTGGAGCAGGCAAAGCATTTTATTTTTATCGAATATTTCATCATAAATGACGGGGTAATGTGGCAGACGATCCTTAATATCCTTGAAAAAAAGGCTAAAGAAGGAGTGGATGTCCGACTGATCTATGATGGCTTCGGCTGCCTTACCACATTGCCATACAAGTATGATCAGGAGATGCGCCGGCGAGGAATCAAATGCGAAGTATTCAACCGGTTCCGTCCGATTCTTAATATTATCCAGAATAACCGTGACCACCGTAAAATCTGTGTGATCGATGGCTGGACCGGTTTTACCGGCGGCATCAACCTGGCTGACGAATATATCAATCAGCGAAAACGGTTTGGCCACTGGAAGGATACAGCCGTTATGCTGAAAGGAGAAGGCGTCTGGAATATGACAGCTATGTTCCTGTATATGTGGGGAATCGTTACCAGAACAGATACTTCTCTTGATTTCGGAAATTATGTTCCGCACAGGTGGCACCCCAACGAATTTCCGGGAAGCGGTTATGTCCAGCCATTCTGCGATTCCCCCCTGGACGATGAGATCGTAGGAGAGAACGTTTATCTTAATATTATCAATCGCGCCAAAAATTATGTTTATATCTGCACACCATATCTGATCATAGATAATGAGATGATGACCGCCCTGTGCCTCGCTGCAAAAAGCGGTGTAGATGTCCGGATCATGACGCCAGGTATCCCTGACAAAAAAATGGTCTTCTTGCTGACACAATCTTATTATAAACAGCTTCTGGAAGCAGGTGTGAAGATCTACGAATACCAGCCGGGATTTTTACATGCAAAATCTTTTGTCTGCGATGACAAAGTAGGCGTCGTAGGAACCATAAATCTGGATTACCGAAGCCTTTATCTGCATTTTGAAGATGGTGTCTGGATGTATAAGAATGATGTGATCCTGGACATCCGGGATGATTTTACAGAAACCCTGGAGTACTGTGATCCCATTGATCTGGCATTCTGCCAGAAGAGAAATATTGTGGTACGTGCCATTCAGAACGTACTGAGAGTTTTTGCACCGCTATTATAAAAACTCTTTGACAGACAACTGTAAATTCTGTATGATATATCAGACGGGAGTTAAATGCTCCCGTCTGATATTGTCTAAAGAAAAATAATTTATAGATACATATGAAATTTTTAGTTATTGGAGGAATTGATTTGAGCCAGAACAAAGAAACAGAGATCCAGCTTCAGTACATTGAAAAATGTAAAGAGCTTCTTGCCAAAAGCAGTACGAAACGTCCCACCTTCCACATCCAGAACGAAGGATGCCAGATGAACTCCATTCAGACAGAGTCTATTGCGGCCATCATGGAAAAAATGGGATATGAAATGGTCGATACCGAGGATGCCGATGCAGTTGTATTTAACACCTGCACAGTCCGGGAAAATGCCAATCAGAAGATTTATGGACATCTTGGACATTTAAAGCGCATCAAACGAGATCACCCGGATATGAAGATCGTACTGTTCGGATGTATGATGCAGGAACATCACGTAGTGGAAAAGATCCGCAAGGATTATAAATATGTAAATCTTGTATTCGGAACCCATAATATCCACAAATTCCCGGAGCTTTTTTACCGGACGCTGCAGACCGACGACCAGATCATTGATATCTGGAAGGAATCCGATGAGATCGTAGAGGGCATGCCAACTTCCCGCAAATACTCCTTCAAAACAGGAGTCAGCGTAATGTTTGGCTGCAATAACTTCTGCAGCTACTGCATCGTTCCTTATGTCCGTGGCCGCGAAAAGAGCCGCGAGCCACAGGCCATCATCCGCGAGATCGAAGAACTGGTGGCAGATGGCGTTACTGAGATCATGCTTCTTGGTCAGAATGTAAACTCCTACGGAAAAACTCTGGAAACACCGGTGACCTTTGCAGAACTTCTGAAAGAGGTGGAAAAGATCGAAGGGCTGAAGCGTATCCGTTTTATGACTTCACATCCGAAGGATCTTTCCGACGAACTGATCCAGACCATGGCAGAGAGCCAGAAGATCTGTCACCATCTGCATCTTCCGCTGCAGTCCGGAAGCAGCAGAGTCTTAAAAGAAATGAACCGCCGTTACGACAAGGAGAAATATCTGGAACTGGTAGATAAGATTCGTAAGGCAATCCCGGATATTTCACTGACAACAGATATCATGGTCGGATTTCCGGGAGAAACAGAAGAAGACTTCCAGGAAACACTGGATGTTGTAAGAAAAGCAAATTACGATACCGCCTTCACATTTATTTATTCCAAACGAAGCGGAACCCCTGCTGCCGGCATGGAAAATCAGGTACCGGAGGATGTGGTAAAAGACCGTTTCAGTCGTCTTCTTACTCTGGTACAGGAAAAGGGCCGGGAAAATTCCTCCCGTTTCCAGGGAAGCGTACAGGAAATCCTGGTAGAAGATGAAAACCGGGAGAAGGGCACTCTTACTGGCCGTACCCAGCATAATCTTCTGGTTCATTTCCCGGGAGAAAAAGATCTCATCGGCAAATATGTAAAAGTAAGCCTGGATACCTGCAAGGGATTCTATTATTTCGGACATATCGTGGAAGAGTAAAATTATGGACAAGTCCCCACCCACTGCTTATTGCTTTTCGCAACCCCGTTGGGGACTTACCTGATTCAGTTAAATATAAGTTTATATTGCCCGCTCATTGCCAATATCGGATGAGCGGGCTTTTTTATTATGAAAAATACTGTTTTCTATTGACAAATACCCTATGAGGGTATATATTGTTCCATATAAAGAGGATACCCCATTAGGGTATTTATGAGAAAGGAGAGACAGCTTATGTCTGAAAAGAAAGTCTGTCCCTGCTGCTGTGAAAAACACACTGCACGTTCAGAAGAGGAGAAAAAAAAGCTGATCAACCGTCTGAAACGTATTGAAGGCCAGATCAGAGGCATTATAGGAATGATGGAGAATGATGCCTACTGTAATGATATCTTAATCCAGTCTGCCGCAGTCAATGCTGCAGTCAATGCGTTCAACAAAGAGCTGCTTGCCAGCCACATCCGCACCTGCGTTGCCCGAGATATCCGGGAAGGTAAGGATGAGACCATTGATGAGCTGGTAGCAACCCTCCAGAAGCTGATGAAATAAAGGGATATTTCGGGTTGGGTACGGTCATTGAAACGCAGGACAAGGGCATGAATTCGGTCATTACCGTTGATTTTGGCAATGGTGAGGTCAAGCGTCTGCTGTTGCGTATGGCACCCATTGAAATGCTATGACGGAGATGAAGAACGGATGAAATCTCCTCTGTAGCACGAAAAGGAGGAAAAAACAAGACTTCTTTTCTAAAAGAACCCTGCAATAATCGGCGGTGTTTGTCTTTTTTTGAGAGGAAGCTATGAATAAGAAACTGTACGCAGGCATTTCGCAGATCGTGCTCGGCATCTTGATCGTCATCGCGCCGCAGACCTTCGCTCACGTATGCGCGGTCAAAGAAACGCCGATGGCATGTCATTACACGGCTCAGGCCGCGCTCGGCATCGGCATCGTGATCGTGGCGCTTGGCATTGTCGGCCTGTTCGTATCCGATCAGACCCGCGCCGGTCTCGACCTCGCCAATGCGGTGCTCGGCGTGCTGACCATCGCCGTGCCGACCGTGCTCATCGGCGTGTGCAAGGGTGCCATGATGCGCTGCCATATGGTCACCTTGCCGACGCTGATCGTGCTCGGCGTGCTGCTGGCTGTACTTGCGGCAATCGCGGCATATCTCGATCTCAAGCCGGCGAAGCGCGCCTGACCCAATATGACGCAACACATCACCCTTGGCGGGTTGCCCCTGGTCAATCTCAAACGCAAACCGTTTCGTACCGCGGCGCTCACCATCGTCGTCGCCATGCTTACCGTGGCCTTCTATGGTGGTTCACTGTTGTCCATGAACCTTGAAGCCGGCTTGAACAGCATGCAGGAACGTATGGGCGCCGATCTCATGGTCACGCCGCAAAACACCAAAAACGAAGCCGAAGCGTTGCTGACCAACGGATCGGCAAGCACGTTCTACTTCACCAACGAGATCACCGACGAAGTGGCAAAAGCCGACGGCATCGACGAAATCACGGAACAAACATATATCTCATCGTTGGCCGCCGCATGCTGCGACGAGAAAGTCCAGATCATCGGATTCAACCCCGATACCGACTTCGTGATCACCCCTTGGATCGCATCGCAGTTCGACGGCACGCTCCAGCGCGGCCAGATCGTTGCAGGAGCCAGCATCAGCGTGTCGGGCAACAACACGGTCAAACTCTATGGGCACGAATTCCCCGTGGCGGCGCAACTCGCCAATACCGGCACGTCGCTCGACGATTCCGTGTTCGTGAACATGCAGACCGTTCCCGACGTGGTCGGATATTCCGCCAAGGTGGGGCATGCCGCCATTCCGGAAGAATATGCCGACAAAGCCGTTTCCGCCGTGCTCATCAAGGTCAAGGACGGTTACTCCGCCCAGCAGGTCGCTTCGAACATCACCAAAACAACAGGAATCAAAAGCCTCGGATACGTGTATCCGGGGGGCATCACAGCCACAACGAAATCCAATCTGAACGTGATCATTCGCTACGTGACCCTTTTCGTCGCGGTGTTCTGGGTCATGGGGCTGATCGTGCTGCTTGCTGTGTTCTCGTCCGCCATGAACGAACGTAAACGTGAATTCGCCGCGTATCGCATTCTTGGTGCCAATCGTTCCACTTTGGTCGGCATCATCGTGAAGGAATCGGCCATGATCGGAGCTTTGGGCGGTGTGATAGGCATTGCGGTCGCGTCGCTGGCGATTTTCCCGTTCAGCACGCTTATCGGACGGCAGCTGCAGTTGCCGTATCTGCAAACCAACATGTGGAATGTGTTGGCATTGATCGCAGTGAGTTTCGTGTTCGCGGTGCTTACCGGACTGCTCGCCTCCGTGACGACGGCGGTGAAACTTTCCGCTCCCGAAACCTATCTGACTTTGAGAGAAGGTGAATGATGGCGGAAAACACGGTTCTCGAAGTACAAGAGCTCACTCGCGAGTTCACCCGTCGCGGCAAACCGTTCGCAGCCGTGGACCATGTGGATTTCAGGCTGGGCCAAGGCGAGTTCGTGGCGATCGTCGGCCGTTCGGGCAATGGCAAAAGCACATTGTTGAATCTCATCACCGGACTGCTGAAACCCACATCGGGCTCTATCGACTTGGACGGCAATGACGTGACGCGGTTGAACGACAAACAAATGTCAGTCGTACGCAATCGGATCGTCGGATTCGTCACGCAAAGCCAGACATTGCTGCCGAACCTCACGGCACTCGACAATGTGATTCTTCCTTCCGTGCTGTGCAACGGCAAAACGGCGCAGCGCGATGTTGAGATACCTGCGGATTCGTCTGATGCGAAATCAGTGGAAGAAACCGTATCCGACGCATCTTCCGAACAGACGGTTGACGACGGACTTCCGGACGTCATCGCGGCGGCTCCGGTATCGAAAACACACAACGATCCCGTTCAGGACCATGCCATGGAACGTGCGCACGCATTGCTGCGCCGACTGCAGGTCGACGATTTGGCGGAATGCTACCCGAAAGAGCTTTCCGGCGGCGAAATGAGACGCGTCAGCATAGCGCGAGCTCTGATGAATGGTCCGAAACTTCTGATAGCGGACGAACCCACCGGAGATCTGGATGCCGAAAGCACTGCCATCGTCATGCGGCTGCTGCAGGAAGTGGCGCACGACGGCACCGCAGTGTTGATGGTCACCCATGATCCGGATGCCTTGACGTATGTGGATCGAATCTATCGCATGGACAGGGGAGTGCTGGCTGAAGCATAGCGGCGCCATGATGGCATGACATGCCGAAGAGGGCGAAACGACGAGCTCGTCCCGCCCTCATGTGTATTATTAACGATTGGTGTGCGCCCGCAAGGGAGCATACCGTCTGGAGTCTTAGCCCATCAGTGGGTCGGCGGCCGATACGAGCTGTTTACGGCACGTGTTCAAGTCGTTCGTGCGCATGCACGAAGAAGCACTGGAGAGGCTGGCTCAGCGCATATCGGAAACCGGTGTGCGCTCCGTTCAGACAACGACAGAACAAACAAAGGATTAAACCAATGACGAACGTTCAGCGTTCTCGCCGTCAGGTGCGCCTTTCCCGCGCCCTCGGCATCGCTCTGACCCCTAAGGCTCAGCGCATCTTCGAAAAGCGTCCGTACGCTCCGGGTGAGCACGGCCGCACCCGCCGTCGCACTGAGTCCGATTACGCAGTGCGTCTGCGCGAAAAGCAGCGTCTTCGCGCTCAGTATGGCATCTCTGAGAAGCAGCTTCGCGCCGCTTACGAGAAGGGCACCCACACCGCCGGCCAGACCGGTAACGCCATGCTGATCGATCTCGAGACCCGTCTCGACGCCCTGGTCCTGCGTGCAGGCTTCGCCCGCACCACCGCTCAGGCACGTCAGTTCGTGGTTCACCGCCACATCCTCGTTGACGGCAACATCGTCGACCGCCCGTCCTATCGCGTCAAGCCTGGCCAGACCATTCAGGTCAAGGCCAAGAGCCAGACCATGGTTCCGTTCCAGATCGCCGCCGAAGGCGTGCACCGTGACGTGCTGCCTGCGGTCCCCGGCTACCTCGACGTGAACCTGCCGTCCCTGAAGGCCACTGTGACCCGTAAGCCGGAGGTCGAAGAGATCCCGGTGCAGGTCAACATCCAGTACGTGGTCGAATTCTACGCCCGCTGATCCGGGCCCTCTGGTCAACAAATCCAGGACATACCGCTCGAACCCCGCGCTTCTTTCGAGAAGCCGCGGGGTTCCTGCGTTGTAGGGCGATTACTGGCCGCACACCGCCTGGCGAATCATCGTCGCGTACGCATAGGCACCGGTCATATTCGGATGAATGCCGTCATCGTTGAGGTATTCGCTATGACCTTCGCT
>ENA-OPZZ01001405-OPZZ01001405.1-human-gut-metagenome-genome-assembly--contig:-NODE-1405-length-14925-cov-3.742871_pt1 | contig 14925 bp, 13 predicted proteins | sample MGYA00242487_ERZ504511 | MGnify/ENA primary metagenome ERZ504511 (study PRJEB26092, sample SAMD00036241) | human gut metagenome | host: Homo sapiens | study: EMG produced TPA metagenomics assembly of... | reverse complement strand
TTGGGGGCAAAAGCCCCAACTATGATGCAATATGTGAGAAAGGCTGCCACAGCAATTCTGTAGCAGCCGCTTATCACTATTTTAACTTATCGGGCTGAATTAGTCCATGGATACATATACACCATTTTCAATCTTAACACCCTTAGGTGCCTTGTTCGGCTCACCGTTCTTCTCCCATGTGATTCCGTCTACACCTGTCAGACCGTCAATCTTGATCTTTGTCATAGCGTCCATCAATTTGTCGCACATCTCTGAGTAATCCATATCCGGTGTTACATCCGCTTCCTCTGCTGCAGCTTTGATAGCGTAAATTGCATCATATGCATCTGCTGCAAACTGAATTGGTGTATCGCCGTATTTATCTTCATATGCTTTTGTGAATGCCTGAGTCTTCTCATCCTGTGCATCAGATGCATAAGGTGTCAGAAGCATCGTTCCCTCTGCAAGAGATTTATCAAATCCCCTCTACACCAAGGATTCCGTCAAGTCCATCACATCCAAAGAATGTCGGATGATAATCTAACTTAGCTGCCTGCTGTAAGATAGCAGATGCTTCCTGATAGTAGATTGGAAGGAATACAAGATCAGCTCCTGATGACTGTGCCTTCTTTAACTGTACAGAAAAGTCTGTCTTATTATCTGCTGTAAATGCTTCTGCTGCTACAACATCAAGGCCTTCTTTCTTAGCCTCTGCTGCGAAGTTTGTGTAAATTCCATTAGAATATACATCGGAGCTGTTATAAATAACTGCTATCTTTGTTGCAAGTTTGTTCTTTGCAATGTACTCTGCAGATTTGGTTCCCTGTTCAGGATCTGAGAAACAAAGACGGAATACGTTGTCGTGATCCTCAACGCTCTCTACTGCTGTTCCGGAAGGTGTGATCTGGAACATGTGATCACTGTCTGTCTCAGATGCTACTGCTGTACAAGAACCAGATGTTACAGTTCCCATAAGAATCTGCATACCCCAGTCTTTCAGAGTATTGTAAGCATTCACAGCTTTCTCTGCATCTGCCTGATCATCTTCTGTCTTAAACTCAACCTGCTTACCATTGATTCCACCATTTTTATTAATCTCTTCTACAGCAAGCTTTGCACCGTTGTCTACTGCTTCACCATATGCTGCTGCATCTCCTGTCATCGGTCCGATTCCACCAATTTTAAATACATCTGATTTTGAATCTGAGCTTCCGCTCTTAGAACCACAGCCTGCCATCATGCTGACTGCCAGTGCTGATACTAATACAGCACTTACAACTTTTTTAAATTTCATAATTCCTATCCTCCAACTCTGTTTTTGTATTGACCTTATAATATCTCCTTCTTTTCCGTCTGTCAATGAAAATTTTAGATTTCACTCTGTTTTTTTATCAGTACAATCTTTTATACATAATAGAAATTACAATTTCTTATTATATAAAAAATAACAGGTAAACATATCGCTTTCAATGTCATATTTAAGCTCTGACATTGAGTGCCATATATCCACCTGCTATTTTTTAATATTTTCCTTCTATATAATGATGTTGGAACATCCCCCCACTGATACAAGCTTGTTTCTCGCCACCTATAGAGGCGGGAGTCATCTCCCAGCTGATATTATCTCATTTTCAGAATCGGACTGATCTTCTTGTAGATCAGAAGTACTACAGCGGATACCATTGCACCTTTCAAAAGGTTAAATGGTGCTACTGCAAATACGACAAATGTAAGTAAATTCGTAATATGACCATTTACTGCTGTTCCCATTCCTACCAACGCATCGATTGGCATGCTAAATGCTTTTGCATAAGCCGGGAGTAATACATATGCATTTAAAAAGCAACCGATAAATGCCATAAATACAGTTCCTGCTGCCATTCCGATCATTGCACTTTTTCTGGAGTGTTTTGCTTTATAGATCCATGCTGCCGGAAGGATAAAGGCACAGCCAATTGCAAAGTTGGCAATATCACCGACACCTGCTGTAGATGTTCCACTGATCAGAAGATGTAATACGATTTTAATAAGTTCGATCATTGCTCCTGCTGCCGGTCCCATTGCAAAGCAGCCGATCAGTGCCGGAACTTCGCTGAAATCAATCTTGTAAAATGCCGGTGCAAATGGAAGCGGTATTTCAAATGCCATTAAAATAACTGCAATTGCCCCCAGCATTCCCACCTGGGTAATGAATCTTACTTTTGACATACCTGCTGTGTTTGACTTGTTCTGTGTTGCTACATTTGTACTCATTTCTTTCTCTCCTTTTTATCTGCGGTGTGTCTGAGCTGTGCAAATGAAAACCTCAGGCACTGCCCTCTTTTATTTTAAGTAAGAAAGAATACTTCTTTTGGAACTATGCTTCTTTAGAATGTATCACTAAAAAAGATCCACCGAACCTTTTTGTCGTATGCTTGACAACACAAAATCCCCCGACGCTTACGCTTCGGGGGACTGACATACATTCACCATAATTCTTCTCTCATCCAGACTTTACTGTCGGTTCCGGAATCTCACCAGATCAGCCACTGCATACACTTACACAGCGGGTCGCGGACTTTACCGCCGGTTGGGAATTACACCCTGCCCCGAAGAATCTCTCTTATCTGTATTTGATTATAATCCTCTGATTAGTCCTTTTCAAGGCTTTTTTTCAAAAATCTTTTTACTGGAAGGACATCATCAGATCGTCCTGATGCACTGTTTCACCTGGTTTTACATAAATCTTGTCTACAACACCTTCGATCGTAGATACAACAATTGTCTCCATCTTCATAGCTTCCAGAGTAAGAAGCGGTGTATTGACTTTGACCGGATCTCCCTCTTTGACAAGGACATTTCCTACGATACCTGGGATATTTGCTCCAAGCTGTTTCGGATTGGACTTGCTTGCTTTAAGCTTACGATCTGTCTTGATCTCCAGTTTCTTATCCAGAATCTTGACGTTACGGATAGATCCATTTACCTGGAACATCAATGTACGGTATCCGTCCTCGTCCGGCTCGCTTGCTTCCAGATATTTGATCAGAAGTTCCTTTCCTTCGCCAATCTTCAAGTTAGTCTCCTCACCCTTTCTAAGGCCATAGAAGTATACGTGACTTTCCAATCTTGTAACGTCATTGTAAATCTCAAAGTGTTCGCAATAGTCCTCATATACCTTCGGATACAGCGCATAGCTGACTGCTTTCTTGCACAGATCTGCTTCTGAGCGATCCTCATAATGATATTTCTCGCACAGATCCTTCTTAATCTGATCCAGATCAACTGCCGGGAGAAGTGCACCTGGACGTTCTGTCAGTGGTTTAATATCTTTCAGGACAATCTTCTGCAGTTCCTTCGGGAATCCACCATACGGCTGTCCCATCATACCCTGGAAATAAGATACGACGGAATCCGGATAGGATAATCCGGCACCTTCTGTCAGAATATTATCTTTTGTCAGGCCATTCTTGTACATAAAGATAGCCAGATCACCGACTGCCTTGGAAGTTGGAGTTACTTTTACGATGTTTCCAAGCAGATCATTGGCGTCTTTGTAAAGTCCCTTGATTGCTTCAAAATCATCCGGTGACCCCATACTTGTTACCTGTGCAAGCAAGTTGGAGTACTGTCCTCCCGGAATCTCATATTTGTAAATCTCTGTGTTTGGAGATTTCATATCACTTTCAAATGGTGCATATACTTCACGCACACGGCTGTAGTAGTGACTTAATTCTGTCAGTTCCTCCGGCTTCAGGCCTGTGTCACGTCTTGTTCCACGAAGTGCCTCTGCTACTGCGTTCATAGACGGCTGACTGGTCAGTGATGACATAGACTCAATTGCCAGGTCGACAATATCTACGCCGGCTTCTGCCGCCATCATAACAGTACTTACACCATTTCCCGTGGAATCGTGTGTATGCAAATGTAATGGTACATGAAGTTCTCTCTTCAGTGTGCTGATCAGTTCTTTTGCTGCCAGCGGCTTCAGAAGTCCTGCCATATCTTTGATCGCAATAGAATGGCATCCTAAGGACTCCAGTTCTTTCGCCATCTTCACATAATAATCTAATGTATACTTTGTCTCGTTCGGACTTGTAATATCTCCTGTGTAGCAGATTGCACCTTCAACGATCTTTCCAGTCTTAAGTGCCTCCTCGATTGGCAGTTTCATAGTCTCGATCCAGTTCAGACTGTCAAAAATACGGAATACATCGATTCCATTCTCTGCTGAAATCTGAATGAACTCTTTTACAAGGTTGTCCGGATAGTTGCTGTATCCAACGGCATTGGACGCACGAAGCAACATCTGGATCAATGTATTCGGCATACGCTCTCTTAAAGTTGTCAGACGTTTCCACGGTGACTCCTTCAGGAATCGGTACGCTGTATCAAATGTAGCACCTCCCCATGCCTCTACTGAAAATGCGTTCTGCATAAATGCATTTGTCGCATAAGCGGCACCGCACAGATCTTTGCTACGCATACGTGTTGCCACCAGTGACTGCTGCGCATCACGCATACTTGTATCTGTAACATAAAGCTTTTCTTCTTTTAAAATCTTCTGCATGTAGCCTTCTGCACCAAGTTTTAAAAATTCATCTCTTGCACCATAGACCGGTTTATCATGGTCAAATGTCGGCAGAATACGGTTATCGAACTGTTTCTTCTTACCCATGTCAGAATTGATGATACGATCACCGATAAACTCAATGATCTTAGTCGCACGGTTCAGGCTGTGTGTCAGGCGGAATAACTCCGGTGTCTCCTCGATAAATGTTGTGTAACACTGACCGGACTGGAATGTCGGGTGGTTCAGCACATTGATCAGGAACGGAATATTTGTCTTAACTCCACGGATACGCATCTCCTGAAGGGCACGCTCGGATTTTCTCACTGCGCCTGCAAAGGTACGGTCATGAGAAATAATCTTTACAAGCAGACTGTCATAGTGTGGTGATACAACGGCTCCGACATATGCACAGCCACCGTCCAGACGGATACCATTACCGGAACCGGAACGATATACTGTCATCTCACCTGTATCCGGCAGGAAGTTATTTGCCGGATCTTCAGAAGTAACACGAGTCTGAATAGAATATCCGTTACATGTAACATCTTCCTGTGATTTAATATGTATCTCCTCTGAATCAAGAGCATATCCTTCTGCAACCAGGATCTGAGCCTGCACGATATCAATTCCTGTCACCATCTCACTGACTGTATGCTCTACCTGAATACGAGGGTTCATTTCAATAAAGTATGGATTGTTATCTCTGTCTACCAGAAACTCCAGTGTTCCTGCATTAACATATCCAACATTTTTACAAAGACGGATTGCTGCATCAAAAATCTTCTCTCTTGTCTCGTCTGGAATGGTAAATGCCGGCGCATACTCTACGACCTTCTGATGACGTCTCTGCACAGAACAGTCACGGTCGAACAGATGCACAACATTGCCGTAATTATCTCCGATTACCTGAACCTCAATATGCTTTGGTCCTTTCAGATACTTCTCAACGAAGATCATATCATCACCGAAAGCTTTTTTAGATTCGTTTCTCGCTTCGTTGAATTCTTTTTCCAGATCAGCCGGATCATTGACAATACGCATACCGCGTCCGCCACCACCGTTGGAAGCTTTCAGCATAATCGGATATCCGACCATGTCTGCAATCTTCGCTGCCTCTTCATAAGACTTCATCGCGTGATCTACTCCAGGAATGATTGGTACATCTGCTGCAATGGCAATCTGTTTGGAAGAAATCTTATCTCCCATTGCTCTCATAATATCACTGGAAGGTCCAATAAATGTAATGCCATTCTGTTCACATGCATCTACAAACTCCGGATTCTCTGACAGGAACCCATATCCAGGATGGATTGCATCTACGCCTGCATTCAGTGCGATCTTAATAATTGTATCAATATCAAGATATGCATCGATTGGTCCTTTATCAGGATTCAGGGGATAGGATTCGTCTGCTTTGGAACGGAAAAGAGCGTATCTGTCTTCCTTAGAATAAATGCTGACTGTCACAATTCCGAGCTCATTGAGCGCGCGGAATACTCGAATGGCGATTTCCCCACGGTTCGCCACCAGAACTTTCTTGAACTGTTTCATTGTCTTCTTCCTCTCTTTTTTTTATTGGTTTGCAATTAGCCTTTTTCTCTCTAATCCCACGGGCAATTACAACTTGACCGAAAAGTCGCATGATAGTTCATCTGCCCCACACGGATTACATGCACTTTTGATTTAGTTTACAGGATTTTTCTGAGAAATGCAAGATAAAAATATGACAACTTCATTTTTTGACGATAGTTAAGAAAATAACAATGAAATTTGCAAGATTTTAAATTATAAAATTCATTTTAGCCTCTTTTTTCCCTTTTTTCTTGTCTATAACAGATAAAAATTGCATCAAAACTTTTCTTTTCCATGATTCACACTTTTTTAACAATCTAAACACAAATCGAAAACATTTTTCATTATTATATAGACATCAGCAAGAGAGATGCTGAGATATAAATAACAATTTTCTTTTTCATACTTTTTCCTTTGAGAGTCTTCCGGTGGGAGGGCTCTTTTTATTTTGTAAATAAAGTTGGTAAATTGTCTTGCATTAAATTTATAAATTAATTTATTCTTCTGACATTGACGCCCCTGTTTTTTCCCTGCCACTTATAAATCATGAGATAAACCTTATAGTCGAGTTCGTCTTGTGCGGTGACGAATGGCTCTTCTCTTAGTACCTCGGATTTGATTCCCTGCTGATAAAGTTCTGCCTGCTCTTTTTTTGCCTGACTGATAAGTTTCTGATGTCTTTCATCAGCTTCTTTTCCGAAACTCCGGTTTGGTTTCCGGTAATATTTTTAATAACTTTATCATGCTTTTATCGTCTGCTTCTTCTGCGAATTCTTCCATGACTGTGATCGCCTCTTCTGACGGCTGCCACGGATTATCTTTTGGTACAATATATTGATCCGGCACCGCCGGGTAACAGCAGTAATTGAGTGGCGGGAACTGTTCTAACATTGCCAGTTTCTGTTCTGTCGGTGTGCAGAATTCCGGTCATTCGCGCACCGTGAAATACAAGAAAGCTTTCCACTGCATCGTTCATCATATAAACCAGTTTATACTCTGGCAGAGTAATTCGAACTGATCTTGTTCCAAAAGTTCTTCCAGCATCTCCAAAGCTCTCTCCTGACTGATCTGGTACGCCTGATTTTCCACATTTTCTTATTCTTTTGCTCTGCTTTCCACACATTTTCTGTGCTTTTCTCTGTCTCCAATTATCTCTCGCTCTCCTTCATTGGCATCTTCCATCACAACTTTCGTTTCTCTGATCATGCCTTCCGGCAGTTCCTGATACTCCACCCGCAAGACTGCCTGTGCCCAGTTCAGACTGATCTGAGGCTGTTTATTTTTCTCACGTCCGGCTCTCTCGATTTCTTCCAGAAGTTCTTTTAACACTTCTTTGGTCAGATAGCCGCCTCGCCAGTGAAAGGTCAGCACGCGTCCTTTCTTCGCTGCCTGAAGCGACCGCTTGTATACATCTTCTATCTTTGTAAATGACAGTTTCTTTTCTTTATAATAGAAATGTCCGCCCTCGTTGCATGCCGGAGCCGGATACAACAGTGGTTCGTGATCCCGGAAAATGTTTTTATCATCCAGGTTAAAATAATCGTACCTGAAATCCATCTGTTCTGCTTTTCCGGCTTTGTTCTTTCCCGATGTGTTGCGTGGAGTTTTGTTTTCCGGTTTCTGATTTTCTTTTTTCTCATAATTGCCAAGCGTATTGTCAAATGTTACGTCCAGGTGATAATACTGTCCGTCAATCTTTACGATATTCCATGTATGGCGGTACTTAATCCCTTTTTCCGGATTATTTCCACACACTGCGATCATACACCAGATTCCAAGGGCATCACACAATACCTTCACGGATTTTGCAATTCCTTCACATACGCCTACCCCATGCCCTAAAGGTCCGATAATCTCATGGGAATAAGGTTTTTTTCAGCTTATCATAATGTATACTTTCACATAAAAAGTCGTGTATATATTTTTCCTTGTCCCACTGGGAAAATGTCTTCGCTTCTCTTGCGATTTTCTCTACGCGGGCTGTCATGGCTTTCTGATGTTCTTTTATCTTTGCTTTTTCAAATAAATATTCCGGCACAAAAATCAGATTAGGAGAATCGTTGTAATATTTATACTTATAGCCTGTTGCCCAGAAAATTTCCGGATGATCCAGCCGGAGCTTGAAAAAGACATTATAAAGTGCCTCACCCTCCAGTCTTGGAATCTGAATCTCTTCATCTATATTTAAAAACCCCTGATACAAGGCATGATAAACTGCCTGTTCTATTTTATTCATCCTATTATAATAGTACTGTTCCATGTAATTTCCCGTAATCCTTTTCTATCATTTCAAGCTTTTGTCACTAATAATGATTGCGAGTTTTCTGTCACACGCAAATTCAAGTCGAACATTGCAACTAGAGTATAACATATATTATGAATATTTTCGTGTTTCTTTGAAGCATACATTGACATTCCATATCAGACTTTTATACTGGGAAATGTAAATTTCAAAGAAGAGCTTATGTAATAGGCTGTGAGAAGTTTTCAGAAAGTAGGAATCCCATATGAACTGTAATGATTCTATGATAAATAATTCTATTCTCAAGAAGAGGAATGATCCTGGCAGAAATTTCCAAATCCTTGCCATTTCAAACCGACATCTCTGCAATCAACCTTTTGAAGACCAGATTAAACGGGTCTGCGAATGGCACCCGGACGCTCTCGTTCTTAGAGAAAAAGGATTTGCCAGAAGACGAATACAAAGCATTAGCAAAAAATATTCTGGATATCTGTAAAGCTTACGATGTCCTATGTATCTTACATACTTACTGGAAAGCAGCGCTGGAACTTGGACATGATGCCATTCATTTGCCACTGCCTCTGTTACGGGAGTTGTCTGCCGAGTCGCAGAAGCATTTACAAAGTCAGAATTCGACAATCTCGCAGAATTTTCATGTTACGGACTTCCATAGAATCGGCACATCTGTTCATTCTGTCGAGGATGCCATGGAAGCAGAACGGCTCGGTGCGACCTATGTGACAGCCGGACACATTTTCACAACAGATTGTAAGAAAGGCCTGCCGCCACGTGGACTTGATTTTTTGAAAAATGTCTGTGATGCAGTCACGATTCCTGTCTACGGAATCGGCGGAATAAAATTTGACCCGCAGCAATGGAACAGCCTGAAAAAGCAAGGTGCCTGCGGCGGGTGTATTATGTCAGGAATGATGCAGCTTTAAAACTGCATCTTTTTTGTTGTGTAAACGACGACTGATATTCTCAATAACATCTTGTATTCTTTCCCTTTCCATGTTATCCTATATCCACATTTACAGAAACGTATTCTGCGAATCTGCAAAAGTTTCAAGCCTTCGGGCATCTTGATTTCGGTGTTTCATTTTCGAAACTGTTACCCGATATGAAGAGAACATTCGCAACTGTCAACTATTTTCAATTTATTTCTTAGGAGGAATCGCCTATGACAAACAAACTGCAACAATATTTTCCAATGCTTCGTACACGGGAAGAAACACTTCACAAAATCGAGCACCGGCCAAATTTACGACACATCTTTTACAGTTGGTCCGAAAAAGCACAGAATGAATTTCTTGACTTCACTTCCGGCGCAAAAGGTGTAAAAATGATGTATGATTTCGCAAGTAAAGAACTTCTTAATCCGGAGACTCATCGGGAACGGGTAAATGAATTTCTTTCCTTGCTTCTTGGAGAACCTGTAAAAATCCTTGAAGTTCTTCCTAATGACGGGACAAGGCTTGCCGATGAATCTACATTGTTAATCACGGATATTGTCGTTGAACTTTCTGATAGCAGCATTGTAAATCTAGAAATTCAAAAAATCGGGTATGATTTCCCCGGACAGCGAAGTGCCTGCTACTCTGCTGATCTTCTACTTCGTCAGTATAAACGAGTCCAACAGAAAAACAGCCCGAAAGACTCTCATGCCAAAGTTCATTATAAAGATATCAAAAATGTTTACACCATTGTGTTGTTTGAGAAAAGTCCAAAATCATTTTATAAATATCCAAATGTTTTCCTACATCATTTTGAACAATGTTCCGATACTAGACTAGAACTTGATTTATTGCAAAAATATCTCTTTGTCCCTCTTGACATTTTCAAGGAAATTAAGCACAATGAAAGTATACCAATAAACTTAAAAGACCGACAGGAAGCATGGCTGGCATTCTTGTGTATGGACGATCCGGAAGACATTCTTGCAATCCTGAAGCAGTACCCGGACTTTAAAGAATGCTATGAACAAGTCTATGAAATTTGTCGGAATATCGAGGAGGTAATGTCCATGTTTTCAAAAGAATTGGCTGAATTAGACCGCAATACAACTGAATTTATGATAGACAGAATGCAAAAGGAAATTGATCAGCAAGCTGAGGAATTAAAAGAAAAAGATCGTATTATTGCTGAACTGCAGGCAACTAATGAGAGACTTAAAAAGAGAAAAATCTAGTTGAAAATTAAAGTAAGTTCTTTAAGAAAGAGCGAACTGTTTTTGCAGTTCGCTCTCTTACATATCTGCTCGATTCCATTCTATGCATCTCCAACACTTTTATTTTTCAAAAAGTTTTTTCAGAAATAACTTTCCGGTCATTGCACATATGGATTATACAGAAAGAACGCTCCGGCAAAAGCCAGCGCCAGATATATCATTGGTTCCCATTTTCTTCCATCATCCTCTATTTGATTTTCCACATATCCATCACCTTTTTCTTTCTGTTTTCCACAAACTAACACATAAATACCTCTCCAGATCAGATATCCTGCGCACGCACCGATCGTATTTGCAAGCAAGTCATCAATATCTGTTGCACGCGCGTTAAACATCTGAGAAATTTCAATTGTTAACGACAGTAAAAATCCTGTAACCGTGACATTTGTTATGCTTCTGCATTTCTTCCATATACATGGTATCAATAGGCCAAGCGGCAAAAACATGATTATATTTAACACAAACCCCTTGTCCAATCCTGCCAGTGGATTCCAGTTATATCCGCCGCTGATGGCATCTTTAAGTCTTACAATGTCTGCCAACAGGCCAATCCCTGTCACTTTAAATACTATCCACAGATAAACAAGCATTACATAAACTCCAAAATAATATTTTGCAGGCACACGCCTGGAATTTTGCTTTGCTTTGATTTCCATTAGTCCCTGATATATCAGACACGGCAGCAGCAACGTAAGAAGCAGATAACCACTGTACATAAAATCCTCAACTATATAAGTATATAAAATCCTCACATAATTCATAACATTTCCTCTCCTTTTTCCAGCCTTTATCTTCACACCTGATATGTTAGAATACATTTCTTAACAACTTCTTTGGAATATTCTTAATATTCTCTGTAGTTTTAAGCCATGCCTGTATCATGCAGTTCAGTAACACTAGTTCCATCTGAATGTAATCAACATTTCTTTCAATTTGTTTCTTGAATTATCAGACAAATACATCTATCATAATCATATAAATATGATACTTGCAGCTCAGCAAACCAGAGCTGCATTTGGGGAATCAATTACAAATTCAAAAATGAATTCAATTATATAGGAGGGCTTTTCTTATGACACAGGCTGAAATCAAACAACTGATTCAGAAACAGCGGACTTTTTTTCATTCCGATGCTACGCTTGATGTAGAATATCGTATACATGCACTTCAAAAATTAAAAGCATGCATCTTAAAATATGAAAATGAAATTAATATCGCAATCCGTGCAGATTTGGGAAAATGTGCTTTTGAAAGCTACATGTGCGAGACTGGTCTCGTCTTAAGCGAACTGACTTATATGATAAGGCATACGCGCAAATTTGCGAAAGAGCGCACAGTCAGGACTCCACTGGCACAGTTTCACTCCAAGAGTTATCAAAAACCGTCACCGTATGGTGTCACACTGATTATGAGTCCATGGAATTATCCGTTCATGCTCACCATAGAGCCGTTGATCGATGCGCTGGCAGCAGGAAATACCGCAATCCTGAAGCCAAGTGCCTATTCTGCACATACTACTGCTCTGATCAGCCGTATGATCCAGGAATGCTTCGATGAAAAATATGTGGCCGTTGTCACAGGCGGGCGCGAGGAAAATAATTTCCTGCTAAATGAACATTTTGACTACATCTTCTTTACCGGAAGCCAGGAAGTAGGGAAGGAAGTGATGCGGCATGCTTCCAATCATCTGACTCCAATCACCCTTGAGCTCGGTGGTAAAAGCCCTTGCATCGTTCATAAAAGTGCCGATATCAAACTTGCTGCTAAACGTATTGTTTTTGGTAAATTTTTAAATTGCGGGCAGACATGTGTTGCTCCTGATTACATTTACTGCGACCGCACAGTCAAAGATAAACTTATAAAAGAATTGAAAAAACAGATTCAAAAACAATATAGTAAACAGCCTCTGGCACGTAAAGAATATGGCAAAATTATCAATTTAAAACATTTTGACCGGCTGCTTGGACTGATTGATTACGACAAAGTGGTCTATGGCGGCACTTTCGACCATCACACTTTACAGATCGAGCCAACAATCATGGACAACGTCACCTTTGCGGACGCTGTCATGCAGGAAGAAATCTTCGGACCGGTTCTTCCAATCCTGACTTACGATTCTATCAACGAAGCCGTGAATAATATCTGTGCCATGCCCCATCCGCTTGCACTTTATATTTTCACAGGAGATACACATGTAGCGGAAAATGTAATTGCAAGAATTGGGTTCGGCGGAGGCTGCATTAACGATACACTGATTCACCTTGCCACAAGCGAAATGCCTTTCGGCGGATTTGGCGAAAGCGGCATGGGCAGTTACCACGGAAAGACCGGATTTGATACATTTACACATTACAAAAGTATTGTGGACAAGAAGACCTGGCTGGATCTGCCAATGCGATATCAGCCTTACAAGAAGATAAATAATAAGTTGTTACATATGTTTCTAAAATAAATGCTATCTAAAAACAACAGACCAGTTTACAGTTCTCCCACAAAACCGCAAACTGGCCTGTTGTTTTTTATCAGAATTGGACCTTTATATCAAGCCATGATTGTTGTACAGTAGGTTCAATCGAAAGATAAGTAATCATATAAGGAAAGAGGTTTTACTATGAATTCAAATTTGAAAAAAATTGTGATGACAGCACTTTTTGCTGCACTTGCATGTGTTGCCACCATGTCTATCCGTATTCCAACACCTGGCACAGGCGGATATATACATCCAGGTGACGCAATCGTAATCCTGTCAGGAGTTGTTCTTGGACCAAGTTATGGACTGTTGGCAGCTGGTATCGGTTCCGCAATGTCAGACCTCCTTGGTGGATATTTTGTATACGTTCCGATTACATTTGTAATCAAAGGACTGATTGCTCTGTTTTCAGGACTTGTTTACCAGAAAATTGCAAAAGATTCCAAATCACGTTATGTAGCAGTGCTTCTCGGTGGCGTGATCGATATCGTACTGGTAGCCGGTGGATATTTTATCTGTGAATTTTTCCTTTATGGATCATCTGCAGCAGCAAGTATTCCAGCCAATATTATTCAGGGAATCGGCGGACTGATTATCTCCTTCGTACTGTACCCGGTATTAATGGCAATTCCAGATGTAAAACAGTTGACATACACAAACAGATAAGAAACTGAGAATGCAAATTAAAAAGCACATAGTCGAAATCATATCGGCTATGTGCTTTTGGTTATCTACAATTGTCTTTTATGGTGCATCTTTTAGAATATTATCATTATTCAACTCATAACATTGCAGCTTTATATATTTGATCTAATATTTTTACTATTTGTTCAATAGTTGGATAACACTTTTCTTCTGCTGTAGCATACTGAATATGTAAGTCTCTGCAATTTATGCTTCCCATTTCTTTTTGTACAGACAATACATATTCTTTTACATATTTCATAAGCTCTGGGGACTTATGACCGGTTTCTTTTACAAAACGATAACTTAATGCTGCAATGCCTCCTGAAATTGCACCACATACATTTCCGCTTCCCATTCCTCCGCCAAAACCTCCCATAAGTTTTACTGAATCTTCAGGGATTTCAAGGTTCCATGCTTCATTCGCTGCCAAAAGTGTTGTCTCAGCACAATTCATTCCTTTGCCTTTATAATAAGTCATTAGACATTCCTGTACATTCTTAGACATATTGTTTTAAATCCTCCATTGCCTTTTCATCTAGTTTGGATTTATCAATCTTAGCATGTTTTAAATACTGTCTCCAGATTAAAATTAATATTAATCCCAATCCTATTACCACACTTAAAAATATAAAGAAATACCTATATCCTGTGATTCCTGGATGATTATCAATCAGATTCCCGGCAAATACGGAAATAAATGTTTCCGGAATAGCTCCTGCTGTACAGATCAGACCTGCTGCTGTTCCACAATATTCTACTGGCACAGCGCCTTCACTCATCATCGTCCATGCCATAGCATAGTTCATATGGAAAAATGTCAGAATTGTTATAAATAGTATAGCAACAATAATTGCACTGGACGGTCCAACCGGTATAAAGAACATTGCAATCTGACCGACCAACATTACAACAAATGCTAACAACATTAATTTTGCTGTTCCAAATTTATCTGCCAGATATCCACCAATAATATTACCTCCGATAGAACCAAATTTTCTAAACACTCCCATCATAGCTCCAAATGCAACTGCTGCCCCCAGAATATCCGTTACATATGGGATATAATAGTAGATTGACAAGCAAAATACATGGTTGCAGAATGATACAAGACAAATAATCCAGACGGCCGGATTCTTTAGTACTTTCGTAATACCCTTGAATGAAACCTTATCTCCTTCAAGTACGATTTTATCATC
>ENA-OPZZ01001402-OPZZ01001402.1-human-gut-metagenome-genome-assembly--contig:-NODE-1402-length-14941-cov-2.671459_pt1 | contig 14941 bp, 15 predicted proteins | sample MGYA00242487_ERZ504511 | MGnify/ENA primary metagenome ERZ504511 (study PRJEB26092, sample SAMD00036241) | human gut metagenome | host: Homo sapiens | study: EMG produced TPA metagenomics assembly of... | reverse complement strand
AGGTACACACATGATAGCACCTGTACCATAATCAGCAAGTACATAGTCAGAAAGCCAGATCGGAAGCTTCTCACCGTTCAGCGGATTGATCGCATAAGTACCTGTGAACACACCGGTCTTCTCTTTATCCTGAAGACGGTCTACATTGGATTTCATGGAAGCATCAAAGATATATTTCTCTACAGCCTCTCTTGTCTCGTCTGTTGCAAGAGATTTTGCAAGAGCATGCTCCGGTGCAAGTACCATGAATGTTGCTCCGTGAAGAGTATCCGGTCTTGTTGTATAGACAGTGATCTTCTCTTCTCTTCCCTCAACCGGGAAATCGACCTCTGCGCCGTAGGATTTGCCGATCCAGTCTGTCTGCATCTTTTTAACCTTCTCCGGCCAGTCCAGTTTATCCAGATCACTTAAAAGTCTGTCTGCATATTTTGTGATGCGGAGCATCCACTGACGGAGGTTCTTTTTGGTAACCGGAGTACCACAACGCTCGCAGCATCCGTTTACAACCTCTTCGTTTGCAAGACCTGTCTTACAGGAAGGGCACCAGTTGATCGGGAACTCCTTCTCATATGCAAGACCCTCTTTGAACATTTTTACAAAGATCCACTGTGTCCATTTATAGAATTCCGGATCTGTTGTGTTAACCTCCATATCCCAGTCATAGATTGCTGCGATATCGTTGATCTGACGTTTGATATTTTTGATGTTTGCTGCTGTGGATACTGCCGGATGAACACCCATCTTGATGGCATAATTCTCAGCCGGGAGACCAAAAGCGTCCCATCCCATCGGGTGGATCAGGTAATAACCCTGGAGCATTTTGATAGCGGCTCCATACATCAGAGATCACATAGCCTCTCCAGTGTCCTACATGAAGACCGTTTCCGGACGGATACGGGAACATATCCAGACAGTAGTATTTCGGTTTCTTGCCATCATTGACATTTACCGGCTTTTTCTCCCAGTTTGTGCGCCATTTCGCTTCGATGGCTCTATGGTTATAAGGTGCAGCCATTTTTTTATTCCTCCTGACAAATTACTCAGTATTAATACTTTAATGCTTTCACACACTGCTATTAATTTTAACTACTTATGATGTATTTGTCAAACAGAAATCCAAAAAACAGCCCTTTTCCATCAAAATATACATGAACCTGCAATCCTGGACTGGTTTAGTTGACGCTTCTTTTTTCACATGATATAATTTCCTGCATGTATTTTCCTATATTATACATACATACTTATCTTAGGAGGGAACGCATAAATGAAATCTTTTTATTCCTGGTACCGGAAACATATTACCGGTGCGATCTTTACAGGACTGATCCTGGGTATTCTCACAGGGCTTTTCCTGGCCGGACGGTTTGAACCTGTCCTCACTGTGACCAGTCTGATCGGAAGTATCTACATGAACGCCCTGAACATGATGATCTTTCCCATGGTCTTCTGTTCCATTGTCATTGGGATCTGTTCCATCGGAAACGCACGTACTACCGGCAAGATCACTGCAGCATCCATGATCTATTTTCTCTGCACAACGGCACTTGCCAGCCTGTGCGGACTGATCATCCCGAGACTGATCCATCTCGGAGAGGGAGTCAAATTTGAGATGGCAACGGCAGACATCCAGGCTACAGAAATGAGCAGTATCCTTGATACCCTGAAAAACCTGATCCCTTCCAACCCAATCGCCGCATTTGCTGACGGAAACATGCTCCAGGTTCTGGTGTTTGCCCTGATCATCGGTTTCACACTGATCGCAGTCGGTGAAAAAGGAACTCCATTCCTGAATCTGATTGATTCCGTCAATGAAGTATGCCTGAAGATCATCACAACCATCATGTACTTTACACCCATCGGTGTTTTCTGTACCATCGTACCGGTTGTGGAAGCCAACGGAACTGAAACGATCATTTCCCTTGCAACACAGCTTGTTATTCTGTATGTGGCATTCTTTGGCTTCGCTATTGTAGTGTACGGTCTCTCTGTAAAGCTGATCGGCAAACAGAGTCCGCTGAAATTCCTGAAAGCGATCCTGCCGGCAGCACTGAACGCCTTCGGAACCTGCTCAAGCTCCGCAACCATTCCATTAAGCAAGCAGTGTATGGAAGAAGAAATGGGCGTATCCAACCAGATCACCAGCATCGCCATTCCTCTTGGTGCTACCGTTAATATGGATGCTGTATCTATCCTGATGTCCTTTATGATCATGTTCTTTGCAAACGCCTGCGGAATCCATGTAAGTATTCCTCTTATGATCATTATCCTTCTTGCAAACGTACTGCTTTCCGTTGGTACTCCAGGTGTTCCCGGTGGCGCTATCGCATCTTTCGCAGCACTGGCAACTATGGCCGGACTTCCTGCCGGAGTTCTTGGTGTTTATATCAGCATCAATACCCTCTGTGATATGGGCGCCACCTGCGTCAATGTTATCGGTGACATGGCATGCTGCTCTGTACTGAAAAATGTTATCAAGATTGAGGAAGAAGCATAAACAGATTTTTCTGAAGTGTTATTTAAACAGAACACAAATTACTTTACATAAGATATTTTATGTAAATCAATAGCAGAAAAGCCGTAAGATATATGTTTAAGAAACTTTCACATATACTTACGGCTTTTCTGTTTATCAACTGTTCACATCCTATATTCTTTATAATGTCTAACGTAAATGATGTAACACAGAAATTTATATTTCATTTTGCTGACTTTATTTTTTCAGAACACGGTAATTTTCTTCTCTGTCGTAATCCTTATGGATTCCATCGTCTTCATATAAGGTATACTCCGCACCTTCATATCCGAGAAGCTGCATATTTTTTGTATCCAGAGCTGCCACACATTCCGCTGCTTCTGCAACCGGAATACATTTTCCCTTCCGGATAAACAACGGAATCTCATTCAGTGCCACCTCTACATAATGAACACCCTTTTCAAGGATCTCCTCTGCAATGGTTCCATCCGGAAGGAATTTCACAAACTTCATCTCCTCTGGAAGATATACATAACGGCCTCTTGCGTTCTGTTCATAAACCGGAGCGATCATGATCTCATTTCCAAGAAGCAGCTGGTCTTCCACATGTACAGCAATCTTATCCTCCGGATAAACAAAGCCCAACGGCCGGAAATACATATCATCGTTCAGAGCCGCCTTCATATATTCACTGTAAAGATACGGAATAAGACGATATCTTACACCGATCACATGACGGAAATCTTCCACATTTTCAAACTGGTAGCATTCCTGCTCTCTGGTACCGATCGCTGTATGATCACGCATCAGCGGTGTGAATACTCCAAGTGCCAGGAAACGAAGCAGCAGTTCTCTTGTTGTATCAGCGCCAAATCCACCCAGATCTGCTCCTGCATACAGGAAACCACACATATTCAGAGATGGCATCATCTTCAGGTTCAAAAGGATATGAGCCCACCAGGATTTATTATCGCCGGTCCAGATCCCACCATAACGATGCATACCAATATAGGATGATCTGGAGAACATCAGAAACGTTTTTCCGGATCGATCCGTTCAAAAGCCTCCCCTGCTGCTCTGGTCATATTGTAGCCAAACAGGTTATGGACTTTGTCATGCCGGATCTTTCTGCCATCCACATTATGGTAAAATCTCCGATAATCTTCCGGATTGTTTGCAACATTGCGAAGTGCACTCTGCATCTTCCAGATATGGATCTTTCCTTCCGTATCTTTTGCAAATTCTCCTGCAAGCTCTTTGACCTCTTTCATTCCCTCTGTGGAATAGAAGATCGCCGGCTCATTCATATCGTTCCAGAATCCCTCGATTCCCTGGTCGATCAGGAAACGGTATTTGTCACCGAACCATTTCTGGCATCTTTGTTCAATACATCCGGAAAATGAGTATCCCCCGGCCATACAGCAGCTACAAAATCACTGCCGTCCTCTCTCTGGCAGAAGTAGTGGTTTTTGACACCCTCCTCATAAACATCGTATCCCGGCTCTACCTTGACGCCGGCATCGATGATCGGGATCAGACGGATATCCTGATCCTTCAGTTCCTTTACGAATTCCGGAAAATCCTGAAAATTCTCTTCACTTAATGTAAAGTCCTTATAAGACTGCATATAATCAATATCCATATAGATCATATCAATAGGAATATGATTTTCACGATATCCAGCTGCAACCTTCCGGAAATCCTCTTTTGTAGTATAGCCCCATCTGCTCTGGCCAAATCCAAAGGCAAATTTCGGCGGGATATAGCTTCTTCCGATCACATGACGGAACTGCTTTACAATATCATAGGGACTCTCCCCTTCGATCACATAAAGCTTCAGGTCTGCATTTTCGCAGGTTACCTTCATGGTATCCATTCTGGTATAGCCAATGTCAAAGGTGATCGCTGCCGGATAGTCAAAAAACATTCCAAAGGTTTCTTTTCCGGACACAATGATAAGATTATGTGCACCGTACAGGGAATGTTTATCCTCTGTATGCTCCGGATCATCGGTACAGTTACTGGTGTAAATGAATCCTCTCTTGTTGATACCGCGGTTGGATTCTCCCAATCCGTAGACGATATCCTCTTCATCCATGATATAAGTAAAAGAAAATCCATCTTCTGCACAGATTTCTCCATATCCTGGCTTTCCTTCTGCTGTCTCAATGTTTTCTGTCAGTGCCTCAGTCTCAAAGGGCTCTCCATATACATATTTTTTTATCATTTTTCCCTCTCCTGTTACAGATTTCTGTAAAGAACAAATGCCTCATAAGGTTTCAGGACCACTTTCTTTCCAAAATCCTTTCTTCCAAGATTTGTGATCAGACATTCTGCATTTTTCTGAAATTCTTCCGGAATTTCCATTTCTGCCACATGCTCACTGAAATTGCAGACTGTGAGAAGCTTCTCTCCCTCAAGGGTTCTGGTATATGCAAAAATCTGATCATGCTCTCTGTAAAGTGCCTCAAAAGTGCCGTAAACGATCACCGGTTTTTCTTTTCTTAAACGGATCAGCTTCTGATAATAATGGAAAATAGAATTCGGATCTGAAAGCTGCTGCTTCGCATTGATCTCCTTATAATTAGAGTTTACCCTGATCCATGGCGTTCCCTCCGTAAAGCCGGCCTGATGAGAATCCTCCCACTGCATTGGTGTTCTGGCATTGTCACGTCCTCTCAGCATCAGGCACTTCATCATATATTCCGGTGTATAAATACCTGCTTCTGTGTATTCATGGAAATACTGAATACTCTCGATATCACGATAATCCTTAAGCTCTGTAAAATAAGCATTGGTCATTCCAAGCTCTTCTCCCTGATAAACATAAGGAGTTCCCTGCATCATATGAAGACAGGTTGCCAGCATCTTGGCTGAAGTTTCCCTGTATGCCGGATTATCATTTCCAAATCTGGAAACACTTCTTGGCTGGTCATGATTTCCAAGAAACAGACTGTTCCATGCTTTTCCCGCAAGCTCTTCCTGCCATTTGATCATAACCTTTTTAAATTCCTGGAAATCGTATTTCTCAGTAGTCCATTTGCCATGTTCTGATCCCTGTCCCTCTACATGCTCAAACTGAAATACCATGTTCAGCTCATTCCTGTCCTCACCTGCATATTTCTGTGCCTCTTCGATAGTCACACCGGAGGTTTCTCCAACTGTCATCACATCATATCGGGATAAAACTTCTCTGTTCATTTCCTGAAGAAACTCATGGATCCTCGGGCCATGGACGCAGTAAGGACCGAAATCACCGTATAATCCTCCGTTCATTTCTCCATCCGGATATGACTGATCCTTGGAGATCATGCTGATCACGTCCATTCGGAAACCGTCGATTCCTTTTTCACACCAGAATTTCATCATATCATAAACTTCCTGACGGACCTTTTCATTTTCCCAGTTCAGATCCGGCTGTTTTCTGGAAAACAGGTGAAGATAATACATCTCTGTCTGAGGATCATACTCCCATGCAGGTCCTCCGAATACACTTCCCCAGTTATTCGGTTCTTTTCCATTCACCGGCTCTCTCCAGATATAGTAATCCCTGTAAGGATTATCTTTGGATTTCCTGCTTTCAATAAACCAGTTGTGTTCATCGGAAGTATGGTTTACGACCAGATCCATGAGGATCTTAATGCCCCGTTTATGCGCTTCTTCAAGAAGCTTTTCATAATCCTCCATGGTTCCATATTCTTTATAGATCCTACGATAATCGGAAATATCATAGCCATTGTCGTCCTGCGGAGATTCCAGCATGGGTGAGATCCAGAGAACATTTACTCCCAGTTCTTTCAGATAGTCCAGTTTTTCTATAATCCCGGGAATATCACCAATTCCGTCTCCGTTGCTGTCCTTAAAACTTCTCGGGTAGATCTGATATACCACGCTTTCTTTCCACCAGTTTTTTTTCATGGTAAATTGCCTCCTTTTTCTGTTGATTCTGAAATCAGCATATCCTATCCCACCTTTAAAATCAATAAGTTTCTCGTGAAACTTAAATTACTGCCAAACTTTTCTGTTTTTTTTATGCAGTTTTAACAATAAAGCACTACTGGCCTCTAAAAATAATTTCCAACCGTATTTCGATGATGTGCCAGGAAAAGTCATCACAACATAAAAAAAGAGATCCTGCTACTCTTTTACAGAATCTCTCTTTACAAGCCAGACAGGGCTTTTTACATTTTTTTCGGCAGGTTCCTTTCCCTCTGCCATAAGAAGCAGCTTCCGCAAGGCCAGAACTGCTTTCTGATGAACATCCTGATGAATGGTGGTCAGCTTTGGCCTGACGATCTGCGCATAAAAATTATCATCAAAGCCGGTAATTGAAATCTGATCCGGAATCCGGATTCCCCTGTCTGTAAAAAAATTGATGGCCTCCACAGCTGTGTAATCCGAAGAAAATGCCAGTGCCTTTGTCTCCAGAAAATGAGGCAGCAGCTCTTCATATTTTTTCAGTCTGCGCCGGGGTTCCTGGGGAACCACCACATAGCGGGAGCGGCTGCAGAAACCGCCATTTTTTTCCATAGCCTGTTTGAATCCAAGCCATTCTGGCATAATCACTGTCCTGCTCTGTTTCCGCAACAAAAAGTGCCCGGTGGTATCCACAGGAATACAGATATTCCCCGATCTGATATCCGCCGGAATAATCATCCACTCCTACATTCTGAAAGCTATATCCACCCTTCGGATAGGCATCGATCAATACCATTTTTTTATTCAGCTTTCTGGAAAGCTGATGATACTGTTCTTCATTATACCCTATAATGATAAGACCCTCTACATTCCAACGGGATGCCATATCTACCACATTATCGATCCGTTCACCGCCAATGAGCATAATATAATAGCCTCTGTTTTCTGCTTCGACCTGCAGCGTTCCGGTGATCTCTCCCACAAAAGAATCCTGCAGAGACTGCATACCATGAATGAAGGAAAAACCAAGAACCACTCCAATGATCCTTGAGCCGTGTCCGGATAGCATCACAGATCCCATGTGGGGAACATAATTCTGCTCCTTCAGGATCGCCGTGATCCGGTCAATGGTGCTCTGTGAAACCCGTTTTGTATTTCCATTGATCACATTGGATACGGTTGTACGACTGACACCTGCCATATCCGCGATATCCTGCAGCCTTATCATTTCATTGAATACTGCATCAGCTCATAATGAAGCTCACAGCCCTCATAGATTTCTGCCGGAAGTAATGCTCTGGCAACTACTTTCAGTTCCTCCTCCGGCTGGTCCACACGCTTCAAATGTGCATAATCTCCGTCAATCTGTTCCACGATATAATCACATACTAACATTTTTTGTCCTCTCTCTTTTCTTTTTTGCTCATACTTCAATAACCTGTATGAGCACAATTCGTTTCTCTGACTGCTTATTCACGAATGCATCTAAAAACAGGCTACAGCAAATGCTGCAGCCTGTCAACTCTTTATTCTGCCCTCAAAAAATATCTCTGTTTATTCGTCAGCGCCGTCGACCTTACTTGCACGTGCTGCGATTTCTTTCTCCTGGATATCACTCGGAGCCTGCTCATAGCGTGCAAACTCATAGGAGAAATCTCCGCTTCCACCGGTCATGGAACGAAGTACTGTGGAATAACCATAGATTTCAAGAAGCGGAACATCTGCCTCAATGATGGTATTTCCTTCGTGGTCCGGATTCATTCCGAGAACACGACCACGTCTCTTGTTCAGATCTCCCATAATATCACCGGTATATTTATCCGGAACTGTAACCTTCATGGAGATGATCGGCTCAAGAAGTACAGGAGACGCTTCCATAAAGCCCTTCTTGAAGGCAAGGATAGTTGCCATCTTAAATGCCATCTCAGAAGAATCTACCGGATGGTAGGAACCGTCTAACAGAGTCGCCTTTAAGCCGACTACCGGATAACCGGCCAGAGGCCCCTTCTGTACGCACTCCTGAAGACCCTTCTCAACTGCGGGAAAGTAATTCTTCGGTACGGAACCGCCGAATACCTTCTCCTCAAATACATACGGTGTCTCCAGATCGCCGGAGGGCTCAAACTCCATGATAACATCGCCGTACTGTCCATGGCCGCCGGACTGCTTTTTGTGCTTGCCCTGTACCTTTACCTTCTTTCGCAAGGTCTCGCGGAAGGCAAATTTCGGCTTGGAAAGCTCAACTGCCACCTTATAACGAGACTGCAGCTTGCTTACCACTACATCCAGCTGCTGGTCGCCGATCCATAGATCAGAGACTGGCGGTTTTCTGCGTCATTTTTAACGATCAGGGTCAGATCCTCTTCCATCATACGTGCCAGAGCGGTGGATACCTTGTCATCCTCGCCCTTATTTACTGCCTTGTAGGCCATATATGTATATGGAGTGGAAATCTGAGGCTTGTGGTATACGATCGGTGCGGTGCGCACTGCCATGGTGTCTCCAGTCTGAGTCACTGTAAGCTTTGCCACTGCTCCGATATCACCGGCCTTTAACTCGGAAACCTCGATCACGTCCTTACCGCGGAGCACATAAAGCTTTCCGATCTTCTCCTCAGCATCCTTATTTACATTATATACCGTTGTGTCTCCCTTTAACGTACCGGTACAGATCTTCATCAGAGAATATTTTCCAATAAATGGATCTACGATGGTCTTAAATACTCTTGCAGAAAGAGATACATCATCATTATATTTAGCGGTGAAACGCTCACCTGTGGAAACGTCTACACCGATACACTCAAAGTGATTTGGTGCCGGGAAGTATTTATCAATAACCTGAAGTAGAACCTTAAATCCCTGGCAGTTGATTCCGGAGCCCATCATAACAGGTACGATGTCGCCTTCGATAACATGTGCTCTTAATGCACCGGATATTTCTTCCTGTGTAAATTCTTCTCCCAGGAAATAACGTTCCATATATTCTTCACTGGTTTCTGCAACTGCCTCAATGAGAGCATCTCTTGCGATGGTTAAGTTCTTCTGAACATAATCAGGGATCTCACACTCAACATAATCACTGAGATTTGTAAAGCGGCGGCCTGCCATCTTTACTACGTTTACGAAACCTACGAATTTTTCATTTTCACGGATTGGAAGCTGGAAAGGAGCGATCTTTCTTCCGAACTTTTTCTCCAGCTTTACAACCAGCTCACGATAGCTGGCATGATCATCATCCATATTGGTAACGAAGATCAGTCTTGGCAGATTGTACTTTTCGCACATCTCCCATGCTCTTTCTGTACCAGGCTCAATACCTGCTTTACAGTTTACAACGATAATGGCTGCATCAGCAACGCTGATAGCTTCTTCTACTTCACCTACGAAGTCAAAAAATCCGGGAGTATCCAGTAAGTTGATCTTAACCGGTCCGTTCTCTCCCTGGTATTCCAGAGGAATCAGTGTGGTGGAAATGGAAAACTGTCTCTTGATCTCTTCTTTGTCGTAATCACTGATGGTATTGCCATCTGTCACCTTGCCTAAACGATTTGTAATACCTGAAAGATAAGCCATAGCTTCTGTCAGTGTAGTCTTACCTGCTCCGCCATGACCAAGCAGCACTACATTCCTTATTCGGTCAGTTCTAAAAACGTCCATATGTAATACCTCCCAAAAATTAGTATAGTTATATATTACTAAATTTCTTTGAATATTTCAAGTTATTTATGTAATTTTGACAATTATTTTCTGAACTTTTTTCATTTGCGTTTGTATATTTTATGTTTTTTCGATGTAAATTGTTTCTTTTTTGTATATTATATCTTCATTTTATTGAATTATCTCAAAAACACCTGTTTTGTACTGTATATATTTTCTTCTCTTTTACTTCTCCTGTCATATAATCGCCGCCTGTACTTTTTAGTGTTAAAGTTCCATAGTTTAAAGCGCTAAATTATTGACTTTTCCAATCCTGTGATTTACAATGGTAAAAGTACGCAAAATACACGCGTAATTACTGAGAAAGGATTTTGACAGACAACTATGAGTGATTCACTGAATATAGGATTTATCGGTCTGGGGCTGATCGGCGGATCCATCGCCAAATCTCTGAAACGTTTTCATCCACAGAACAGAATTTTTGCATATACCAGAACGGAAGCTACGCTGGATCTCGCCGTGTCTGAAGGAATTGTTGATGTAAAATGCACGAAAGAAGACGAGGCATTTGCTTCCTGCAATTATATTTTCCTCTGCGCACCGGTTCATGACAACATTTCTTATCTTGAATGGCTGAAAGATCATATAAGCCCGGACTGTATCGTTACGGATGTGGGAAGTGTAAAAGGTGAGATTCATCAGGCGGTTGAGAAACTGGGACTGGATGACCACTTCATCGGCGGACACCCGATGGCCGGTTCTGAAAAAACCGGTTTTGAAAATGCCACTGATATGCTGATCGAAAATGCTTACTATATTCTTACACCAGGTGGTCAGATTGATATTCCCCGTCTGACACAGTTTATGGAACTGATTTCTTCTCTCGGAGCTATTCCACTGGTACTTACTTATGAAGAACACGATTATATCACTGCGGCTGTGAGCCATCTGCCGCATATCATCGCCTCTACACTGGTGAATGCTGTACAGAAATGGATACACCAGAGGAAAATATGAAACTGATCGCAGCCGGAGGTTTTAAAGATATTACACGTATCGCCTCTTCTTCTCCTGTAATGTGGCAGCAGATCTGTCTGGAAAACCGGTCGATGATCTCAAAAGTACTCGATGAGTATATTCGCCTGATCGTACAGGCAAAATGCTGGGTGGATAATGGTGATGCAGATGAAATCTATAATATGTTCAGTAATTCCAGAGAATACCGCAATTCTCTTCCGGAAGCGAGCAAAGGGGTAATCGAGAAGATTTATGCCTTTTACTGTGATATTTATGACGAAGCCGGTGGTATCGCTACAATTGCCACACTGCTTGCGATGAATTCAATTAGTATTAAAAATATCGGCATCATTCACAACAGAGAATTCGAGGAAGGTGTTCTTCGGATCGAGTTTTATGATGAGGAATCCTGTGTGAAGGCACAGGGTGTTTTGAAAGAACGGAATTATACACTTCATATTCGGTAAGGAGGATGTACATATGGAACTTATGCAGGCAAAAATGCCTCTTCGCGGAGAGGTGAAGATTCCGGGAGACAAGTCGATCTCACACCGCGCTGTGATGTTTGGTGCACTGGCTGACGGTACGACAAGAGTGACGAATTTTCTGCAGGGAGCAGATTGTCTTTCTACGATCTCCTGTTTCCGCAAATTAGGAATCGATATTGAAAATACGCAGGAGGAAATCCGGATTCATGGGAAAGGCCTTCACGGGCTTACTGCTCCGACTGAGATTCTGGATACCGGTAACAGTGGAACCACAACACGACTGATCTCCGGTATTCTCGCCGGTCAGAATTTTACCACAACACTTACCGGTGATGCGTCGATCCAGAGCCGGCCAATGGGAAGGATCATCAAACCACTTTCTATGATGGGTGCTACAGTCGAGAGTCTGAAGGGAAACCAGTGTGCACCGTTACAGATTCAGGGGCATCCGCTGACTGCGATCCATTATCAGTCACCGGTAGCTTCTGCGCAGGTGAAATCCTGTGTTCTGCTTGCCGGACTGTATGCAGACGGAATTACTTCGGTTACAGAACCTTATCTTTCGAGAAATCATACGGAACTGATGCTCTCTCACTTCGGCGCACGGGTCACCAGTGAAGGAACAACTGCTTCTATCTCGCCGGATCCGGAACTTCACGGACTGGACATTTCTGTTCCCGGAGATATTTCTTCCGCTGCTTATTTTATTGTGGCTGCTCTTTTGGTGCCGGGATCTGAAGTAATGATCAAAGATGTGGGAATCAATCCTACCCGAGATGGCATTCTTCGTGTATGCAAGGCGATGGGCGCAGATATCACCCTGTTAAATAAACGAACAGCCGCCGGTGAACCGGTTGCGGATCTTCTGGTTCGACACAGTGAACTTCACGGTACGGTTATCGAGGGGGAACTGATTCCAACGTTGATTGATGAGATTCCGGTTCTGGCGGTTCTGGCAGCTTATGCGAATGGAACTACGGTTATTCGAAATGCGGAAGAACTGAAGGTGAAGGAATCGAACCGACTGGATATTATGGTGAACAGTCTGGGAGCTATGGGCTGTGATATCGAGGGTACCGATGATGGTATGATCATCCGAGGTGGCAAACCGTTACATCATGCTTCTATTGACAGTCATCTGGATCACAGGATCGCGATGTCGTTTGCAGTGGCTGGGTTGGCTTCTGAAGGAGGAGTCGAAGTGCTACGGGCAGATTGTGTGGATATTTCTTACCCGGAGTTTTATGCGGATCTTGGTAAGCTGATGAAGTAATATTTTTTATTGGCTAAGGGGACGCCGAGAGCTGCGGGAAACCGGGGTGGACAACATGGGCAGGGCAACTTTGAACTAGCCACTAACTGCGACTATATTCACTTGGGTCAGCTGACCCAAGCGAAAGTCTCCGTAAGTGTCGGATTTCAAAGCTTGCCCTAACCGCCCATAAAGTGTTGTCCACCCCGGTTTCCCGCAGCTCTCGGCTGTTTCCTGGCAAAACAAATTTGAAACAACCGTTAATTTTTCGTCATATCTTTCCAGTTGCACGCAATGACTATTTTTATCGATACCCAGCCCAGCAGGGCAAAAAGATGCCTTTCAAAAGCATTTTGCGGGCGGTTAGGGCGAGTTTTAAGATCCTGTGTTTAGTAAGACTTGGCGATGAGCGGCTCTCAGCGAATCATGTACATCGTTGAAAAAATCCCCATATCAATCACGCAGGATGCAGATTCGAGTGTGCAGGTATAAAAATGTAGGCGTAGCGGGCTACGCTGAGGCTTTTTTGCCTGTGCAATCGGATTTGCAGACAAGCGAGTGATATGGGGATTTTTTTCATAAGATGTACAAGTCGTACTTAACACATAGCTTAAAATCGTCCTGCCCGCTGCTTTTGAGGGAGATCTTTTTGCTCTTTCGGGCGTACGTTTTTAGATATCTTATTTGTAAAAGTCTACTACATCTTCCGGGTCGTAGTACACTTTATCCTGCTCTTCTATCGTCGCTTCTCCATCTTTCACATCAATAATCGTTACCGCGCAGTTTGGCGGTACGTGGCCTCTCCAGAAGTCGTCTTTCCGGCCGTCAATGTAATAGAGAAAGGCCCGTGTCGAGCAGCCGTGTGCTGCTATTAGAATTGTTTTATTCTGGTAGTCCGGGTTGTGGATCAGGTCTTCGTAGAAGGCACCGCAGCGGTCAATCATCTGCTGAATAGATTCGCCGTCTTTCGGTGGCTTGTAACCGAAGGGATCCGTGAAGAACTGTTCAAAATCTTTTGACGGAATCTGATAATTCTCCCTTCGACAGCAAAGTCCTTCCCATTCTCCGAAACTGATCTCTTCTATTCTCTCATCCGTAAGAATCGGTATATTTCTGTCACCCAGTACCAGTCCGGCGGTCTCGTAAGCCCGCTTTAACGGGCTTGCGATTGCCAGGTCAAAATGCACATCTTTTAATTTTTCACCGGTGATTTTTGCAAGGCGGATACCATTTTCGTTCAGTTCAATATCCGTTCTTCCCTGCAGCCGTCCCAGAGTATTCCATGGAGTTTCTCCATGACGAATCAGATATATTTTCATCTTTTTTACTTTCTAAGCTGGATTCCCATTCCTTCCAGACCATTCAGTATCTTGTTCATAGTTCCATTGATTTCTGCTTCTTCCAGAGTTTTCTCTTTGGAACGGAATGTCAGAGAATAAGCAACTGATTTAAATCCTTTTTCAATCTGATCACCTTCGTAAATATCAAACAGTTCGAAGTGTTCCAGAATCTTTCCACCTCTCTGTGCGATCATATGCTCGATCTGTCCAACCATGATGTCTTTCGGTACTACCATGGAGATGTCACGGTTTACTGCAGGGAATTTTGCGATTCCTTCGTATTTGCGGTCGAAGGATGCATGTTTTACGACATTCAGGATATCCAGAACTGCCACATATGCGCGCGTTCCGATACCATAGGTATCAGCTACTGCAGGATGCACTTCGCCCAGATAACCTATCACTTCATTTTCGTAGCTGATCAGAGCCTGGCGACCCGGATGCAGGAAAGTCTTACCGGCTTTCGGATCGTACTCAGTTTTCTTATGCATACCGATCTGATCGAAGAACTCTTCTACCACACCCTTCATATCAAAGAAATCACCGTCTCCGTACATACCCAGAGTGAACATCATACGTTCATCCGGCAGTTCGGTCAGAGGAAGTTCTTTTGGCAGATATACATTGCCCAGTTCGTACAGGCGGACATTTTTATTTCTTCTGTTATAGTTGGTTGCCAGAGAAGTCAGCATACCATTCAGAGAAATGGTTCTCATGATACTGAAATCTTCACCCAGCGGGTTGGAAATGGTGATTGCTTTTCTCAGTTCATCTCCTGCCGGGATCTGCAGTTTGTC
>ENA-OPZZ01001397-OPZZ01001397.1-human-gut-metagenome-genome-assembly--contig:-NODE-1397-length-14985-cov-4.825145_pt1 | contig 14985 bp, 12 predicted proteins | sample MGYA00242487_ERZ504511 | MGnify/ENA primary metagenome ERZ504511 (study PRJEB26092, sample SAMD00036241) | human gut metagenome | host: Homo sapiens | study: EMG produced TPA metagenomics assembly of... | reverse complement strand
TAGTCATGCGGATACGGTTGTAGATAGCCATTCCGAGTGCCAGTGCCACGAGGATGGCAGGACCGATAATCTTCAGACTGTAAGTCAGGTGGAAGATACCCCAACAGAAGAGGCTGGAAGCAAAGTCAAGTGCTCCACCTTCAAAACCGGCGGGGATGTTTACTGTCGGGTCACCTGTTGCTTCGTATACATCTTTAGCAGCCAGTGTGAAGAAGCCTGCCAGTCCTGTCACGAAATACAGACCGACTGTCAAAGCCACCAGACCGATAATAAATGATTTCACTACGTTACCTTTTGTAATAGGCAGAATCATCGGGAACAGGTAGAACATACCTGCCAGAGAAGCCAGCGGTAAGAAACGGTTGCCCGGAAGGATAACAGCCAGGAAGATAGTGACAGGGATCAAGCAGCAGAGATACCACCAGGGTAGTCGGGTGACCGATAACCAGTGCAGGGCTCATACCGATACTCAAACCGGTGTTATTCTTATATTTCTTAGCGATCAGTTCGCGGGTAGCGTCAGGAGATCGGTTTCAAACCTTCGATAAAGAGGCTGGTGATACGTGGAATCAATTCCATCACCGCACCCATCTTGATACCCAGTCCTAAAATGCCCGGAATATTATCCAATACTTCTTTCCAGCTGGCACAACCCAATGCACCGATACCGCAACCGATTACGATACCCAAGAACAGCGGTTCACCCATCAATCCGAATTTCTTTTTCATACCTTCAGAATCGATATTCAGCTTGTCGAATCCCGGAATTTTATCCAATAGTTTATTGATTACAATAGCAAACGGAACGAAACTTTGGCAGAACGGTTGAGGAATAGAGATACCGTCCATTTTATCATAGAACTTTTGAAAAGCAGGAGCAGTCATATCAGCCATTACCAGTGTAATGATGTAGCAGATGATGGCAGCGAAGAATCCCCAATAGATATTGTCGGAAGCGAAGTAGACGATAGCACCGATAAATGCGAAGTGCCAATAGTTCCAAAGGTCGATATTAACGGTACGGGTTGTTTTGGTAAGCAACATTAATAAATTGACTCCCAAGCAAACAGGGATGATGAAAGCACCGACTGAAGTGTTGTAAGCTACCGCCGCAGCAGAAGGCCAACCCATGTCGAAAATTCCCAATTCCAATCCGTAGATTTCAACCATTTTACTTAATGCCGGACCCAGACTGCTGGTGAGCAATGCCGTCACTACTGATAAACCAACGAAACCGACACCAACCAACAAACCGCTCTTCAGCGCTTTGGGAAGTTTAATACCGATACATACTCCTAAAATCGTGAAAATGATTGGCATCATTACTGCCGCTCCAAGACCGATAATGTACTTAAATACTTCTTCCATTCTGTTCTATTTTTTCTCTGTTTTAATGATAAATTACCTGTGTTTCCCCAGAGGGTATTAGTTGTAAACCGTGCCAAAAGTAAGACCTTTTTTGCTTTCTTCCAAAACGAAACTCTTAATTTATGAGATATTGCATCAAAAATGGACATTTTTGACGTTTGCGTGCACAAAATTAGTCGTTTCCGTGCACGAAAAACAAAAAATGCACCTACTTGACTAAAAAATCCCACTGGGTTTGGAGGAAAAACACTACTTTCGTACCGTGAAAAAAGACTATGTTGAATCCTTAAAATAACAAACCATGAGACGAACTCCTTTTTATAATTTTTTTATAGTGGCTTTATTGGTTACAATGACCGCTTCTGTATCGGCACAACAGGTAGACAGCAAACTTCCCTGGTCTGTGCGACTGACTGAATCGGAAATGATCCGTTACCCCGAATCCTGGCAGCTCGACTTTCAGCCGAAACTGAAATGGGATTATTGCCACGGACTTGAACTGGGAGCCATGCTCGATGTGTACGACGCTTATGGCGACAAGAAAATTCGCGATTACGCCATCGCGTATGCGGATACAATGGTGCACGAGGACGGAAGCATTACCGCTTATAAATTAACCGATTACAGTCTTGACCGTATCAACTCCGGAAAAATCCTTTTCCGTATCTATGAGCAGACCAAGAATCCTAAATATAAGAAAGCGCTCGACTTGCTTTATAGCCAGTTTGAAGGACAACCGCGTAATGAGGACGGTGGTTTTTGGCATAAAAAGATTTATCCCCACCAAATGTGGCTGGACGGAATTTACATGGGAGCTCCTTTCTACGCGGAATATGCATTCCGTAATAATCTTCCGCAGGACTATGCAGATGTAATCAACCAGTTTGTCACTTGTGCCCGTCATACGTACGATCCTAAAAATGGTCTTTATCGTCATGCGTGCGATGTAAGCCGCACTCAACGTTGGGCGGACCCGGTGACCGGACAGTCGAAACATACATGGGGACGTGCAATGGGATGGTATGCGATGGCATTGGTGGATGTGCTCGAATTTATTCCGCAGCATGAAGCCGGAAGAGATTCCCTGCTTGATATATTGAATAATGTAGCTGTGCAGGTGAAGAAACTTCAGGATCCGAAGACCGGAGGATGGTATCAGGTGATGGACCGGAGTGGTGATAAGGGAAATTATGTAGAATCTTCCTGTTCTGCTATGTTTATTTATTCGCTCTTTAAGGCGGTTCGTTTGGGATATATTGATAAGTCTTATCTGGATGTGGCATTGAAAGGCTACAAAGGATTCCTGGATAATTTTATCGAAGTAGACAAGAACGGATTGGTAACCATCACCAAGGCTTGTGCAGTGGCAGGATTGGGAGGAAAGGTATATCGTTCCGGCGATTATGACTATTATATTAATGAAACTATCCGCAATAACGATCCTAAAGCCGTAGGACCTTTTATTATGGCTAGCTTGGAATACGAACGTTTACAAAAGTAATTTCCGACAATGAAAAGGACTATTTTTAAAGGAATGATGTGTTTGCTTCTACTGGGTGTGGGAGCAACATCTGTTTATGCACAACAACAGCAACGCAAAGACACATTAGTCGTGGCACGCGACGGGACAGGGGAGTATCGTAACATTCAGGAAGCCGTGGAAGCTGTCCGCGCTTTTATGGATTATACGGTGACGATCTATATCAAGAATGGTATATACAAAGAAAAACTAGTCATTCCTTCCTGGGTAAAGAATGTGCAATTAGTGGGCGAAAGCGCAGAAAAAACGATTATCACTTATGATGACCATGCCAATATCAATAAGATGGGTACTTTCCGCACCTATACGGTGAAAGTGGAGGGAAATGACATCACTTTCAAAGACCTGACGATTGAAAATAATGCGGCTCCACTGGGGCAAGCGGTAGCTCTTCACACCGAAGGTGACAGACTGATGTTTGTCAACTGTCGTTTCTTGGGAAATCAGGATACTATTTATACAGGAACCGAAGGAGCGCGTCTCTTATTCACAAATTGCTATATCGAGGGAACTACCGATTTTATTTTTGGTCCTTCCACCGCTCTATTCGAATATTGCGAACTGCATAGTAAACGTGATTCGTATATCACTGCCGCTTCCACTCCTCAAAGTGAAGAATTCGGTTATGTTTTTCAAAAACTGTAAGTTGACAGCCGCTCCGGGAGTGAAAAAAGTATATTTGGGTCGTCCGTGGCGTCCTTATGCGGCAACGGTCTTTATCAATTGTGAGTTTGGTAATCATATCCGTCCCGAAGGATGGCACAATTGGAAGAATCCGGAGAACGAAAAGACAGCCGTTATGCCGAATTCGGAAATACGGGTGCGGGCGCAGATACTTCCGGGCGTGTGGCATGGGCTAAACAGTTGACAAATAAGGAGGCAATGAAGTATACTCCGCAAATATCTTTAAGGAAAGCAGTAATTGGTATCCTTATAAATAAAAATACGTAGGGTTTCCGACTGTTTATGCAGCTTGAAATTTTTGTTTCCGGGCTTGGGCATTTGCTTTCCTGGCTTGAAATTCCCGTTCCAAGGCAGGAAACTGCAGTTTCCCTATGTGGGAACTGTCGTATCTCTACGTGGAAACTAGCGTTTCTTACCGGGGAAACTGTAGTTCCTATACGTGGAAACTGAATTTGTCTGCGTGCAAAACAGGATTATTAAAGGTGTTGCAGATAAACATCTGCAACGGTATCTGCAACAGTATCTGCAACGCTGCAATCGGTTGATTGCAAGTAAGATATAAGCAAAACGTTGCAGGTGGCAGATAAAAACAAAAAATAAAACTCGTAGGAGGGGAGGAAGAATATGAAAACACTTAGGGTTAAAATGGTAGGGCTACTTGCAACGGCTCTTATTCTTTTTTCTGCATTTCGTGCAGACAAACCGGTCATCACTATCTTTATGATAGGTGATTCGACAATGGCTAACAAGAAAATAGACGGAGGAAATCCCGAACGTGGTTGGGGAATGGTACTTCCCGGATTCTTCTCCGAAGATATACGGATAGACAATCATGCAGCCAACGGTCGAAGTTCCAAGAGCTTTATCAGCGAAGGACGCTGGGAAAAAGTAATTTCTAAGGTGAAGAAAGGAGATTATGTCTTTATCCAGTTCGGCCATAATGATGAGAAAGCAGACTCTACCCGTCACACCGATCCGGGTAGTACTTTTGATGAAATTCTTCGTCGGTATGTGAATGAAACCCGCGCCAAAGGTGGAATTCCGGTGTTGTTCAACTCTATCGTCCGTCGAAACTTCGTACAGCCGAAGGATGATGCCATCGCAAAAGATGTCCGCCGCACACCGGGGGAAAAGGAACAACCGAAAGAAGGAACTGTTTTATTCGATACGCATGGCGCCTATCTGGATGCTCCCCGCAATGTGGCAAAAGAACTGGGAGTGACTTTCATCGACATGAACAAGATTACTCATGACCTGGTGCAGGGACTTGGACCTGTAGAATCAAAGAAACTATTCATGTTTGTCGAACCCAATCAGGTGCCGGCTTTCCCGAAAGGTCGTGAAGACAATACTCATTTAAACGTATACGGAGCACGAACAATTGCCGGACTGGCAGTGGATGCCATCGGCAAGGAAATTCCGGAACTGGCGAAATATATCCGTCAATTCGATTATGTAGTGGCCCAAGACGGTAGCGGTGATTTCTTTACCGTGCAGGAAGCTATCAATGCTGTTCCCGATTTTCGCAAAGACGTTCGTACCACTATCCTGATTCGTAAAGGAACTTATAAAGAGAAGCTCATCATCCCTGAATCCAAGATTAATATCTCTTTGATTGGAGAAGACGGTGCGATACTGACTTATGACGGTTTTGCAAACAAGAAAAATGTATTCGGCGAGAACATGGGAACTTCCGGTTCGTCCAGCTGTTACATCTATGCCCCCGATTTTTATGCGGAGAATATCACATTCGAGAACTCATCAGGTCCCGTAGGACAAGCAGTTGCCTGTTTCGTATCTGCCGATCGTGTCTATTTTAAGAACTGTCGTTTCCTCGGCTTCCAAGATACCCTCTATACATACAGCAAGCAAAGCCGCCAATATTATGAAGACTGCTACATCGAAGGAACGGTTGATTTTATCTTCGGCTGGTCTACGGCTGTTTTCAACCGTTGTCACATTCATAGCAAACGGGATGGTTATGTCACCGCTCCCTCTACAGATAAAGGAAAAAAATATGGCTATGTATTCTATGATTGCAAACTGACTGCGGAACCGGAAGCTACAAAAGTATATCTGTCTCGTCCCTGGCGTCCGTATGCGCAAGCTGTATTTATCCGTTGCGAACTAGGTAAACACATTCTCCCTGTCGGTTGGAATAACTGGGGCAAGAAAGAGAACGAAAAGACAGTCTTCTATGCCGAATATGAGAGTCGGGGCGAAGGAGCCAATCCGAAAGCGCGTGCCGCTTTCTCCCAACAACTGAAAAACCTGCAAGGATACGAGATTACGACTGTACTGGCAGGCGAAGATGGATGGAATCCGGTAGCGGACGGAAACAAACTGATAACAGTGAAACGTTGACTTGACGAATATGTAAAGAAATGAATTACTAAGCAAAAAACAATGGATATATAAAAGACAATAGATCACTTGTCCTATAGAATGGTTCGATTCTGTTAAATAGCCGCTAAAGATTGCATAAAAGTACAACTATTTTTCTATCTTTACGGCACAGAACCTAGTTATATGATGAAGAAAACCTTAATTTCAGTAATTCTTTTGCTAGCTATTGTGTTCTCGACACATGCGCAGCAGCACTGTTTTTTCACCCACTATTCTACTGAAGATGGATTGTCCCAAAATACGGTGATGAACATCTTGCAAGATCACAAAGACAACCTTTGGTTTGCCACTTGGGATGGAATCAACCGTTTCAACGGTTATACCTTCAAAACATATAAGGCTCGTCAGGGAAATTACATCAGTCTGACCAATAATCGCGTAGACCGTATCTATGAAGACCGTTATGGTTTTTTGTGGCTACTGACTTATGATAATCGTGTCCATCGTTTCGACCCGAAGACAGAGACTTTCGAACAAGTACCTGCTGCCGGAGAGGAGGGGAGTGCTTTCAATGTGCATACCATTGAGGTGATGCCGAACGGAACCGTCTGGCTGCTGACAGAAAATGACGGAGCTATCCGCATCCTGACTCATCCAAATGAGAATCATCGCCTGACATGGGATATTTATTCCAGTAAGACGGAACTGTTTCCCTCTTTACATGTATTCAAAGTTTATCAGGATAAAGCAGGCAATGACTGGCTGTTAACAGACAACGGCCTCGGCATGATCCATCCCGGAAAGAAAGAACCGGATTCCTATTTCACGGAGACAAAAGGAAAATTTTGGCGGAATGAATCAGGCTTTCTATGCAGTACAGGAGCGGGATAAGGACATCTGCTTTGCTTCGGATCAGGGACGTATCTGGTCTTATCAGAAAGATAGCGGAGAATTTACGTTGATCGAACTTCCTACAAAAGGGCAGATCACTTCCATTCACCCCGTTGCACCGGACGTTTCTGTAATTACTACCGATTCGGATGGTTTCTTTACTTACAATCTGCGGACCAAAACAAATGTGCATTACTCATTCCTGACTTGTAAGGCTTTACCCGCAAAACCAATCCTTTCTGCTTATGTAGACCGTTCTTCGGAAGTGTGGTTCGAGCAGGAAGAACCGGGTGTTGTAGCCCATTTTAATCCCTCGACCGGAGTGGTGACCCGTGAACAGATTCTTATTGAATACAGTAATCCCGAACGTTCCCGTCCGGCCTTCCATATCCATGAAGATGTAAACGGGTATCTTTGGGTACAACCCTTACGGAGGAGGTTTCTCTTACTTCGATCCTCAAAAAAAAACGGTTGGTTCCTTTCTATAACGGACTGGGTAGCCGTGACTGGCGCTTCTCCAATAAGATTCATTCGGCTTTCTCCGACAAACAAGGTAATTTATGGCTTTGCACCCACTCCAAGGGATTGGAGAAGGTGACTTATCGGAATGTACCTTTTGCGATGATGACTCCCATGCCGCATGAACATGAATCATTGCATAATGAGGTACGTGCCCTGTGCGAAGACAAACTGGGTAATCTGTGGGTTGGCTTGAAAGATGGTATGCTTCGTATGTATGATGCCGATAAAGCTTATAAAGGATACCTGACCGAAAGCGGCATCGTTTCTACTACCGGTACTCCCATGTTGGGAACTGTTTATTTTGTTATTCAGGATTCGAAAGGAATCATCTGGATTGCAACAAAAGGAGACGGACTTGTCCGTGCCGAGCCGACTTCTTCCAACGGAATGTCTTATAAACTGACCCGTTATCTTCATCGTGAAGAGGATATGTACAGTTTGAGCGATAATAATGTGTATTGTATCTATGAAGATCATTATGGTCGTATTTGGGTAGCTACTTTTGCCGGAGGTATCAATTATATCACGCAGAATGAAGCAGGAAAGACATTGTTTATCAATCACCGGAATAATCTGAAAGGGTATCCGATTGATCCTTGCTACAAAGCGCGTTTCATTACTTCCGATAATAATGGACGCCTGTGGGTAGGTACAACTACGGGAGCTGTTGCTTTTGATGAGAACTTTAAGAAACCGGAGGATGTGCAGTTTTATCATTTCTCCCGTATGCCGAACGATACGCAAAGTCTGAGTAATAATGATGTCCATTGGATTATTTCCACTAAGAAAAAGGAACTGTATCTGGCTACTTTCGGTGGGGGACTCAACAAACTGATATCTATCAGTAAGGACGGCCACGGAGAGTTCAAATCATATTCCGTACTGGACGGTCTTCCTTCCGACGTCTTGCTTTCTGCCCGCGAAGATAGTAAGGAGAATTTATGGATTAGTACGGAGAATGGAATTTGTAAATTTATCCCGTCTGAAGAACGTTTTGAAAGTTACGACGAACGTAGTATTACTTTCCCAGTGCGCTTTAGTGAAGCGGCTTCCACATTGACGGCTAAAGGAAGTATGCTTTTCGGTGCCAGTGGGGGAGTCTTTATATTTAATCCCGACTCTATTCGTAAGAGTAGCTATATCCCACCTATCGTATTCTCCAAACTGATGGTGACTAATGAGGATATTACGCCCGGAGATAACTCCTTGTTGAAGGTGGATATTGACGATACCGACCCATTGGTGCTCTCACACAAAGAGAATATTTTCTCCGTTCACTTCGCTGCACTCGATTATACTAATCCGCAGAATATACAGTATGCTTATATTCTCGACGGATTTGAGAAACAATGGACTTTTGCCGACAAGCAGCGTAGTGTGACTTATACGAATCTTCCGAAAGGAGAGTATGTGCTCCGTGTTCGTTCAACGAATAGTGATGGTGTGTGGGTGGATAATGAACGTATACTGAACATTGTTATTCTGCCTTCTTTCTGGGAGACGCCGGTAGCTTATGTGCTTTATGTTCTTTTTATTCTGATTATTATTCTCGTAGCCGTTTATATCCTGTTTACTATTTATCGGTTGAAGCATGAAGTTTCGGTCGAACAGCAGATTTCAGATATAAAACTGCGTTTCTTTACTAACATATCGCATGAGTTGCGTACTCCGCTTACGTTGATAGCTGGTCCGGTGGAGCAGGTCTTGAAGAATGATAAATTGCCGGCTGATGCTCGCGAACAGTTAGTGGTGGTTGAACGGAACACCAATCGGATGCTCCGTCTTGTCAATCAGATTCTGGACTTCCGCAAGATTCAGAATAAGAAGATGAAGATGCAGGTGCAGCGGGTGGATATTGTACCTTTCGTCCGTAAGGTGATGGATAATTTTGAAGCTGTGGCCGAGGAACATCGGATTGATTTCCTGTTCCAGACCGAAAAGGAACATCTTTATCTTTGGGTGGATGCCGATAAGCTGGAAAAGATTGTATTCAATTTGCTTTCCAATGCATTTAAATATACGCCGAATGGCAAGATGATTACGATGTTTATCCGGGAAGATGAAAAGACAGTTTCTATCGGTGTGCAAGATCAGGGGATCGGTATCGCAGAAAACAAAAAGAAGTCACTGTTTGTCCGTTTTGAGAATCTGGTAGATAAGAATCTTTTCAATCAGGCTAGTACGGGTATCGGACTTTCATTGGTGAAAGAGTTGGTGGAAATGCATAAAGCGACTATTTCCGTTGATAGTCATTTGGGAGAAGGGAGTTGCTTCAAAGTCGATTTCCTCAAGGGAAAAGAACATTACGATAAGGAAGCCGAGTTTATTCTGGAAGATGCGGATGCTCCGGCAAGAATGGGACAGGTAGTGGATATTGCCAATTCTTCCATTCAGTCTGAAACGTTGGTAAGCGATGATTCGGAGAAGATTGATGATGTGTATGGGGAAGAATTTGCGAAAGAAGAGAACTCCAAAGAATTGATGCTGTTAGTCGAAGATAATCAGGAGTTACGTGAATTCTTGCGCAGTATATTTTCTCCGATGTACCGGGTGGTGGAAGCTGCTGACGGTAAGGAGGGGGCAAACAAGGCTTTGAAGTACCTGCCGGATATTATCATCAGTGACGTGATGATGCCTGAAAAAGACGGTATCGAAATGACGCGTGAACTGCGTGCGGATATGACGACCAGCCATATACCTATCATTTTGCTTACTGCCAAAACTACGATTGAAAGCAAACTGGAGGGATTGGAATATGGTGCGGATGATTATATAACGAAGCCTTTCAGTGCTACCTATCTGCAAGCACGTGTGGAAAATCTGTTGATTCAGCGTAAGAAACTGCAAAGTTTCTACCGGGATAGTCTGATGCATATCAATATTTCTACCGGTCAGGAGGAAGTGCCTGTGGCTACGGATATGCCGTCTGCTGAAGAAGATGTGTCCGAAACTCCACCTACAACTCTCGAAATGTCTCCCAACGACCGTAAGTTTATGGATAAATTGGTTGAATTGATGGAGCAGAACATGGATAATGGAGAACTGGTGGTAGATGATTTGGTTCGGGAACTGGCTGTCAGCCGTTCTGTCTTCTTCAAGAAGCTGAAAACACTTACCGGATTGGCTCCGATTGAATTTATCAAAGAAATGCGTATCAAGCGGGCTACACAATTAATAGAAACCGGAGAATTTAATATGACCCAGATTTCGTATATGGTCGGCATTAATGATCCGCGTTATTTCAGTAAATGCTTTAAAGCACAGGTTGGAATGACGCCTACAGAGTATCGGGATAGAGTGGGGAGATAATAATAGGAAAGGAAAGAAATAGAAAGGGGGATGTTCAAAGCTCCCCTTTTATCGAAATCACCCTCACTACAACTATCTGTGGCGAGGGTGATTTTTTGTTTATGAGAGTTCCGATACATTTACCCTCATCTTGGTTATCCGAAATTATTTTTTAGGGTATAGATGATTCACAAGGCTGTTCATATACATTTCCAGGTTTGTATATTCCGGGCTTAATGTATATTTGGCTCCGTCTGAAGGATCATTGGGATTAAGGTTGTGTTTCTTTTCCCATTCATCGGGAATACCATCACCATCTGTATCAACAAGTGCTGTTTCTGATTTATATTCCGGCCATCCTCCTACATCAGACGGTTGGTCAATCATTCCATTCGTGCTTCCGTGAGAACCTTCGTAAGTATAAGTGCCTTTGAGAGTTTCATCTACGATGCGTTGGTCTATGGCGTCACGGCGATATGAAGCACCGGCAAACTCGAGAACATCTTTGTAGGCTTTCTTGGCAGGTTGCAAAGAAGTATGTTCAGCTATGTCAAATGCTTTTTTAGACAGTACTTCCTTTTCTGTGGCAAAGTCTTTTTTGATAACCAGTCCGTAAGAGTTATCCATATTCACTTTATAAAGAGCCTCTTTCTGCTTGTCAGTCAGTTTGGGACAGGTAGGATCCATATAGTTACCTTTGAAATAGAATACACCATGAACACCTGCTTTATTGTTGTTTTTGCCATCATCGGCATACGCTGTAAACAAGCGTTTGAAAGAACCTTTTGTCGCACTGAAAGGTCCCGGTTTATAGTAGTTATTGATAAAGTTGTAGGAACCTCCTTCACCAGCATAAGCACCGTCACTGCCATAATTATAAATCACATTATTGAATAATTCCACTTTTTCATCTTCCGGACGACCCGTATAACGGCTTCCGCAAAGACGGGGTGTGCGGTTAGTGTGATGGGCGAGTAAGTTATGGTGAAAAGTAGCAGGCTGTCCACCCCAGATACCTCCATAACCATGCGCTCCCTTTTCGTGGATAGAATTGGCGAGACTTTCACTGATGATGCACCATTGAAGAGTGAAATTACGGTTATCATAGAATGTGGCACATTCGTCCGTACACCAGCTCATGGAGCAGTGGTCTATGATAATGTTTTGGTGCGCTTTAGTACCATTCATTGAGTCGTCACCTTTTTGTTTGATGTCGACTCCCATACGGGAACGGATGAAACGGACGATAACATTGTCTGCCTGAATAGAGAATGTATAGTTTTTCAGGCAAATGCCATCACCCGGAGCTGTCTGTCCTGCAATGGTCACATCACCATTGCTGAGTTTTAATGCTTTTTGTAATTCAATAATTCCGCTAACCGCAAAGATAATGGTGCGGGGACCTTTCTTGCTGATAGCCCAGCGAAGTGTCCCTTCCGAACCGTCGTCTGCCAGGGAAGTAACAGTGTATACAGTACCTCCGGCACCACCGGTGGTATATTTTCCTGCTCCGTCGGCACCGGGGAAGGCGAGAACTTTGGAACGATCCGGGGTAGGATAGTCCTTTGATGTTTTTTCAACCGAAATGGCAGGTTGCATGGCTTGTCCCACTAGAGGAAAAGCCAATATCAAACTACAGATTGCTAATATATTCTTTTTCATTACTAATTTATCATTTGGGTTCGAATTTACTAAATTTATTCTATAACACTGCCACCTGTCGCACCATTTACCATGATTTCGTGCACCAGACTATTGAGATACATTTCCAGATTAGTGTACTTCCCGTTTTTGTCAATAGTCGTTTCTTTTCCATCAGCAGATTTCTTGGGATTCAAACCATATTCTTCTTCCCAGTAGTCGGGAATACCGTCACCGTCCGTATCTTTCACGTTTGCATTGGTTACAGATTTCAGAACATCGTAGGGATCATTTACTCCTAAGGCTGTGCAGACATCTTTTGGGTCGTTGATATATCCACTTTTGTTTTGTGAGTAGCCGGAAAGATCTTTCCATTTGCTGGCATCTCCCGTGCAACTTGCTTTTCTGTTTTTAACGTCGCTAATTATCAACTCGTCGACTTTATCACGATAGTTGCTGGCTCCTGCATAGCTCATCACACGTTCATAAGCCTCATCCGGCGTATGAGTTCTTACATTTCCTGTCTTAACTACCGGTGAACTTGATTTTATCTGGGTATGTTGGTTCCAAAGCTCCGTAGTTGCACAGTTTTTATTATCCATTTGTTCAAATACGCCTTTTGTCCAGTTATCATTGCTAACAGTCGTATTGCCTACCACTTTATTTCCGTCGATATAAAACTTCCCCCAAGTTTGAAGCCATTTTTTGTAAGCTTCGCCGGAGTAATTTTCCGGATATACATCCGGCTTGGCGATACGGTAAGCACGGTCTGCTTTACCGCTTTCATCGGTTCCGGGGCCTGGCTTGTAGTAGTTGTTAACGATATTCACGTGTTGCGCTTCACCACCGTAGCAGCCTTCGCCTCCCCAATTGTAGTAAACATTGTTGCGCATATCCACTCGCTCTCCATCGTTGTTGTTCAGTGCTAATGTAGTATATCGGGGACCAAGGCGTGGAACACGGCTTTCGCAATGGGCTATCAGGTTATGGTGGTAAGAGGCATAGTTTCCTCCCCAGTTACCGCCATATCCGTGAGAAGCGAATTTACCTGTGGCAGCATTGATCTTTACATCAGTCACACGTAAGGCTTGATAAGCTAAACACCATTGTACGGTAGAATTTTGCATACCATAGACAGAAAGACATTCATCGCTTCCCCAGCTTACTGAACAATGATCGATGATTACATTTTGTTTGTCACAACCTCCTAATCCGTCGCAGTCTACGTTAGAGTTTCCGGGGCGAAAACGGATGAAACGAATGATGATATTGCTGGAATTAATCGTAAATGGATAATTGGCGATACAGATACCGCCCGGTGATGTTTGTCCGGCAATGGTCAGATCATCTTTCTGGGTTTTTAATTCCGATTTCAAATAGATGGTACCCGACACATCAAATACAATCGTTTTAGGACCGTCTTGTTTCATAGCCCAGCGCAGACTTCCGCTGATACTTCCACTGGCGTCGTCTTCAAGGCTAGTCACATGATAAACTTTTCCCCCACGTCCTCCGGTGGTATTGCGACCGTGGCCTTCGGCGTATGGGAAAGCAAGAAGTTCTCCATAATCCAGTTGCTTGACATCAGAAGATGTTCCACCTGGATTATTTGTTCCTCCACCTGTATCATCTACAGGATCGTCGGAAGAGCATGAGGTACATAATCCTGCGATGCTGAATGCAATAGCTACATAAAATAGAGATATTTTCTGCTTCATTATCTTTTAACTGTTTGGGGATATAGACGATTTATTTGTTGGGATACAACGTTTCTACCAGACTGTTGAGGTAAACCTCCAGATTGGTATACGTTTTACTTAGAGTATATTTGGAACCGTCGGCCTTACTTTTGGGGTTCAAACCGTTGGCAGTTTCCCATTCATCAGGGATGCCGTCGCCGTCGGTGTCTTTCGGACCGGTTTCCTTTTTATATTCCGGCCAGCCACCTACATCGCTGGCTTTATCAATAAGTCCCTTTTCACTGCCATTACTGCCGTCTGCCGTATAATCTCCGTTGCGAACGTTGGCTATGATGCGTTTATCGACATCATCATATTTTAAGGAAGCACCGGCATACTTTAATACTGATTCATAAGCTTCTTTTGCCGATTGAGTGAATTCGGATGCATCTTCGGAAATAGTAAATTCGTTACTTGACTGAAGTGCTTTTTCTCCTCCATCGGGTAAAGGAACGGCTTCTGTTGCATTGGGGTGTAACCCTTGCCAGTTGTCATTGTTTACAGAAGTAAGCAGAGATTGATATTCGGCTTTCAATTCAGGACATGTGCCATCAAAATAGTTTCCTTTCAGATAAAAAGTACCCCATATACCTTTGGTGTTTTATTTGTACCGTCATCACCGTTAGGTTGGAAGATACGGTTTACAATATTTTTCTTGGTATTGGTAACTGGTCCGGGCTTGTAGTAGTTGTTCACGAAAATTATAGCTTCCTCCTTCTCCTGCATAGCCACCATTGGTCGGTCCCCAGTTATAGAAAACATTATTTCGTAAATCGAGTTTTTCATTTTCCGGTTTCCCTGTATAGCGGCTACCGCATAAAACGTGGTGTACGGCTGCTGTGGTGGGCTAATAAATTGTGGTGGAATGTAGCGGGTGATCCTCCCCATATTCCTCCGTAACCGTGATTACCTTTGGTGTGTACCGAACGATTCAAAACTTTCGCTGATGATACACCATTGCATGGT
>ENA-OPZZ01001396-OPZZ01001396.1-human-gut-metagenome-genome-assembly--contig:-NODE-1396-length-14992-cov-2.926202_pt1 | contig 14992 bp, 21 predicted proteins | sample MGYA00242487_ERZ504511 | MGnify/ENA primary metagenome ERZ504511 (study PRJEB26092, sample SAMD00036241) | human gut metagenome | host: Homo sapiens | study: EMG produced TPA metagenomics assembly of... | reverse complement strand
TCAGAAGTCTGTTGTCGCTTCTTCTGAAGGTATCTTACAAAAAGTGATGTCCAATAAACATCCTCTCTAATTATTTTTTTGAACCTCATATAATATTTTTTCAAGGCTCTTGTCGCAGACGTCCACAATATGCAGCTAGTCTTTCCGTGTCAGCTTGCGGAAGATGATGGGATTCACTTCAACGGTCTCTACATCTTTGCAGCGCATCAGAAAGCGCATGTCTTCAAAACGCTTGAACGAATTGGACAGAATGTTCTTCTCCACATCCTTCTTAGTGTAGCCACCCTTTTGGTAGATACTGTTGGGCTTTTCCGCAATCATCCCATGCGCCTTGCGGTCTTCATAAAAGTCAATGAAGTAATCCACCACATCCGGCAGGGCAACTCTGCCATTGCTGTCCATGTACTCATAAATTGCTTTGAGCAGGACCGGCTTATAGGAAAAGCTCATATCCATCACTTCAATGAATTTCATGAACTTATCTGCCATATTCTGCGGCGTGATGAGATCCCAGCCGTACTGCTTGGCAATATTTCGGACACTTTCCTCGCGGAAATAGTGGAACATCCGCTTGTCGCCAAACGGGACAGAAAGATCCGGCTTGATTTTTCCATCCTTGATATAACGATCTACCGTTTCGGATTGCACATCTACCATCCGAACAAACTCAATCTGCGAGATCATATCCTTGACGCTGTTCTGCCAATTGAACAAGTCGATGATTTCGTAGTCGTCTACATCAATCGGCACATCCAGCCACGCTTCCAGCTTTTCTCCCTTGAACAACATGTCCTGATCCAGCTTCCGCTTGTTCTCCGGGGCCAGTACATAGGCCATGGGCTGATATTTTGAAATATCCAGCACCCGATGCAGACTGTAGGGCATATTGAACATATTGGCGTTGTCCACAAAATCAATCACCAATAGGTCATCTTTTCCCGGACAGCGGCGGGTGCCACGCCCCAGCTGCTGCATATAGATTGTTTTAGACATTGTGGGCCGTGCCATGAACAGCACTTTGGTGTGAGGACTATCCCAGCCTTCATTCAGCAAGTCACAGGCACAAAGAACATTCGTAGATTCGGTTTCGTAATCTTTCAGGATCTTATTCCGGATTTCCACCCGATCGCGCCCGGAAACTGCTTACGCTTTCACACCGTTATCCCGCAGCAACTTTGCAATTTCGGCTGCATGGTCTACGCTGGCACAGAAAATTACTGTCTTTTTGCCGTTGACGTACCTTAGATAGGCGTCAACGATCAACTGATTGCGTTCCGGGATGAACAACTTGCTCTCCAGATCCTGCGAGTTGTATTTGATACCATTGATCCGCACATCGGTTAGATCAATGTTGGTTTTGACCCGGATGCAGCGAATCGGCACCAGTACGCCACGCTCTATAGCAGTTTTGAGATCCATTTTGTGGGCAACGTTCTGGAACAGCTCCAGCATATCTTCACCATCGCTGCGTTCCGGGATAGCGGTCAAACCCAAAATAAACTTCGGGTGGAAGTAGGTGAAAATCTTCTGGTAGGTGTTGGCTGCCGCATGGTGACATTCGTCCACGATCAGGTAGTCAAAATCCGTAGGCGAGAACTTTTCCAGATCTTTGGAAATGCTCTGTACCGTTGCAAAAATGACTGTCTGGGTCATATCCTTCTAGCTTCCGGTGTACTCTCCCAAGCTTGCTTCCGGCCAGACCTTGGCGAAAGTCTCTTTCGCCTGAGATGCCAGCTTCAAGGCGTTGACCAGAAACAGCGTGCGTCCGCCCACTGCCTTGGCATCCGTTGCTGCTGTGATAGTTTTACCTACGCCGGTTGCATGGTACAGCAGCGCAATGGTCTTGCCGTCCTCTCGCATTTTCTGCAGGTTCTCGGTAGCCTCCTGCTGGTAATCCCGAAGCTCGATGGTCTGCCCCATCTGAACCGGCAGGTCCGCTTCAAACGCCTTGAACATGGGGCTGGTGCCCAGAAATGTGATCAGCTCATCCTTGACCTTTTCCGGTTGCTTTTCCAACTGGCTGTAGATCCAACGATATACTTTCCAGTTGTCATAGACTAGGCTGTTTTGCTTCAGGAGATCATCAGCATACTTGTTCTCAGACACCTTGCTTGGGTTATGGTAGGTTTCGCCGTCAATCTCGATTGCAATTTTGGATTCGGGAGATTCCATCGCAAAATCGATATAACGGTGCCGACCGTAAATATCCACGCAAGGATATTACACTTGTAGATTTTCCGTCTTTTCCGGGCCAAACGCCTCACAGAATAACTGAACAAACAGTTCTTCCGCACGGCTGTTAACACTGGTTGCTTTTGATGGTTCCATGATGGCCTCCCAGTCATATCATAGCTGCTTCAAACGAGTACCCCATCGCCCGCGAACATTCGCAGTTGGTTTGTTTTCTTTCAGTCTTGCCATGATTCCATCTTCTTTCTACCAAAATAAAGCAGTAATTGACAATTTTCAATTTACTATATCAAAGTATACTCTTTGCTTAATTTTCAGGCAATGTTTTTGTGAAAATTCCAACATTTCAAGTTGTTTTCCGTACCTTTAAACAAAAAATTTCCGTTATCTTTGTGGATTGTAACAGCTTGCGCAAGCAGGGCGTCTGTCTATACAAACGCCATTTTTGCTTCGCAAAATGCTTGTTGGGAATTCCCAAACCCTTTGTGATCTGCATCGTGCCGCTGCAGGCTGCGCGTTCGTTCCGAACGCTTTTTTGATGGAGTTCATGGTTCAGTGATATATCCGCCGGGCACAGAACCGCTTAAAAGAAAAAGTGCCGACAATGATTTTGTCAGCACCCACTGTAACCTATTTACTTCTCTTTGATGTACGGTATGTTATCGATATATGCGTTCAAAATATCGGTTGCGGCTTTCTTCTGCCCCGGTGTAAGACGGCTCAGCTTCCGGTTCAGCTCATCATCTGCCACATAAGATGCTGGCGCTGCGGAGTCCCGGATTAGCACATCTGCGGGAACATCCAATGCTTCAACAATCCGGATGAAAGTGTCCAGACTTGGCGCCTTCACCCCACGCTCCAAATCACCCACATAGTTTACAGACAGATCTGCTTTCTCGGCCAGTTTATCCATTGTCCAGCCTTTTTTCCTGCGTTGTTCTCTGATTCATTGGCCTAAAAGTGTTTTCATAACATCCTCGCATTCTATTGGCGTTAGTTACACACCACTAGAATAAAGGCCGTGTATTTCTTTATACATAATCAATTGGCGTTTGTTCAACTCTATTAGCGTTTGTTTCGGACAGAAAATTCTAGAGCATTTCTTTGTTCAAATCATCAATGGCCTTTTTGAACCTGGCATGCTACATTTGCCGGAAGCAGGATTTCATTGTGGACGATACCACGCTTTTCCGGGTAGTGCTTCACTTGCTGGTCGTATTCACAGAACAGCTTTTCGCCGCTCTGGTAGGCAGCGGCGGCAACCGCAGACTGCTGTTGGCTTCGCTGTACAATAGAGATTTCGTTGTGCGGACAGGGCATTTCGTGTCACTCCTTTCGGTAATTGGTGGATGGTGTGTCATTTTACCACCTCATTTTGGGCAGAAAAAAAGCAGGCAACCTTTTTCAGATTTCCTGCTTGGTGTGCCGCTGTGTGAGCGGCGGGTATTTAATTGTTTATTATTGTTAAAGCGATTTCCATTGCTTTCTTTCCAGATATACTATCTTGCTTTGTATCATCTTGTAAATAAATTGCAAAATAGTCCCTATCATCCATTGTTTCTGAAAATCCGACAAACCATGCTTTGCCATTTCCACTTCCAGTTTTTCCATAGATTTTTTTTAGTTCATTTTCTTCTATCAACATCAGATCCCTTAATATTTGGATATTTGTGGTACTATATCCACTCTTGCCCTCAAATATTGTTTCAAGGACTTTTACCTGTTCTAAAGGCGATATTGCTAATGAAGATTCTAACCAAAAACCATTTAAATCAGCGGATGGGTTGATGTTGCTCCCATCCCATTCTGAAATATCACAATTTCCATATTTTAAAGATGTTAATTCTTCCTTTATTTTATCTTTACCTACTGTATCAATAACCTGCTTAAAATACCAGATACAAGATTTCTGAAAAGCGTCTTTTAATGACAAATCAGCATTCCAGTCCGCATTTGCATATATTGTCCCATTGTAGCTCATTTTGGATGTTTCATCAGAGAGTACACCATTCTCTAACCCTGACAATACAGATATAATCTTAAATGTGGAGTATGGAGATACTTGTTGCTTACACATATCTTCATTGTAAAATGAATAGTGATTATTTTTAGGCGAGTAAATTACAGCACATCCATTTATGTTTTTAAATGCTTTCTCTAAATCAATACTTTCTATGGTTGAATTAGATGTTGTTTCTTCTTGTGTTTCCATTTTTGTTTGTGGAATTTCAGATACAATCGTTTCATCCTTGGTATCATTTCTTTTAGCACAGCCAACTAACAACAAGGAAAGTAATATAGCAATATAAATTGACAAGTTTATTTTTTTTAACATACGATTCTCCTTAATAAGCTCCAGAATTATAATTGATTTTATTATACTGTATTGCCTATCGAAAAGATAGCGTATTTTATGAAACTTGTCGGCTGGGAACAGCTTGCAACGCAAGGTGTCCCCAGATGGCAAGTCCACAAAAGGGTAGCTGGCGGCAGCCAGCGCAGGGGAAGCGTAGCGTCCCCTGTATGATTTGGAGCAGACCATGACTGCGGAAAATCACAGCCCTCCGGCGAGGAGCCTTCGGAGAACGCAATGCACCAACCTCTGGGTGGTGTATAATTGCGCCCTTAGTAAACTAAGGGGTTTCCGGCTTCTCCCGTTCCAGCAGTTTTTTCAATAGTTCCTGCGTGTCCTGCCTGTGAAAAATGAGTTTCAACAACAGCATGACATCATCATCTGTCAGGCGTTCCGGCTCTTGCAGAAAACTTTCCAGCATACCGCCACGGGTACAGAGCCGGTGCGTCCGTTCCTTTCGGGTAAGCTGCTTTAACTGGTGCTGCAATGCCTTTTCATCATTGATGGCTTTCCGCAGTTTCTTTTCGCTTTTCTCCAGCTCCCGGTTGAGCTTTTCCAGCTTTGAGGTATCAGGCAAGGGCAGCGTCCTCCTTTCCCGGTATCAGCACATAAATCCTGTTTGGTTCTCCAACGCCCTGACGCACCCGCATGATAAGTCCGGCGGTTTCCAGTTCATTCAGAGAACGCTTGACCGTCATGGGGCTGCGGGACAGGACTGCGGCAATGGCTGTGACAGGGAAGCAGACAAACAGGATTCCGTTCTCGTCCTCCCTTGGTTTGGTTGGGGAGTTTGGGGTAACGATGTATGGTTGGGGAGATTGGAACAACAAAAATTATGCCAGGGACAGGATCTTTCGGGCCTCGTCGGGGGTGGCGATCTCACGGCCCAGCTCCTTGGCCAGGCGTACGACCTTCTCCACCAGCTCGCCGTTGGAGGCGGCCTTGTGGCCCTTCTCCAGGTAGATGTTATCTTCGAAGCCCACACGGACATTGCCGCCCATGACGATGCCCGCGGCCACCATGGGCCACGCGCCCCGGCCGACGCCGGTGACGGTCCAGGTGGAACCGGCGGGGATCTGCTTGACTAAGTAATCCAGGTTGCCCACCGTGGCGGGAGTGCAGCCGGAGACGCCCAGCACAAAATTGAACTGCATGGGGGCGCCGGGGACCTGCGCCCTTGTTGGCCATGTTCACCACGGTGTCCAGGTGGCCGATCTCGAAGCACTCATACTCGGGCTTGATGTGGTTCTCCATCATGCGCTTGCCGAAGGCCCGCATGGTGGGCATGTCGTTGGTAAACACGTCGTCGCCAAAGTTGCAGGTGCCGCAGTCCAGAGTGGCCATCTCGGGGAACAGCTCGGTGGGCTGGAGCCGCTCCTCTGCGGTCATGCCGACCGCGCCGCCGGTGGAGGGAATAAGGATCACGCCGGGGCAGGCCTCCTTGATGGCGTCCAGCACCACGCGGAACCGCTCACGGTCCTGGGTGGGGGTGCCGTCGTCCTCGCGGACATGGACGTGGATGACCGCCGCGCCCGCCTCAAAAGCGCTCTTGGCCTCCCGCACCATCTCCTCCACGGTGTAGGGCACCGCGGGGTTGTGCTTCTTGGTGACCTCCGCGCCGCATATGGCTGCGGTAATGATGAGTTTTTCCCATCATTCTCACTTCCTTTCTTAAACAAATTTTATTTGCAGTAGCGTTTTGTGAAGTAATCTCGTAGCTTCTCCTCCCTTCGCACAGCGTCAAAGGCAATTTCTGCATGGCCGGGGTAATATCCATTTCCGATAAGCATGGGCACATATTTCTTGATGCCCTCGGCCCCCAGAGACGCTTTGGCAAAATCAGTACTCATGCTGAAAAAGTAGACCATTCCCGTATCTTTAGTTACAAGCACCGTGGCCAATTCCGTGTTAGGTACACTCACGGTGTTAACCGTGAAGTCCGCCAGTTGGTCACCCAATGCATTCTGGTAAATATCCAGGGCCTCCAGAGGCTTCTTGGCATCGGCTTCCAGCACAACGTCCGCAATGCCCAGGCTACGCACAATCTCACACTGCCGGGGGGAATATTCCATGCAGATCACCTTGCCAGTGGGAGCTACCCGTTTTTTAGCCTCCGCCAGGCAGAGAAGCCCGGCCTTGCCGGCACCCACCACTACCACGGTATCTCCCGCCTTGACGTGGACTGCGACTTGGGCCGGGGCACCGGCCACATCCATCAACGCCAGGCTAAGCTGGTCGCCAAGGTCCTCCGGAAGCTTGGTGTAAATGCCGCTCTCGAACAGTATGGCGCTGGCTTTACAAAAGACCTGCTCGGTGTCCACGTCAATAGACGTGATCTCATTAATTTTTAGAGGAGTGAGTGACAGGGACACTAAAGTGGCGATCTTATCGCCCACCTGGGCGTCTGTAGAGCCAGCCAGATCGGCGCCAATCTCCTTGATGCGACCGATCAGAATACCGCCAGATTTTGTTACCGGGTCTTGGAACTTCCCGCGCTCGTCCACGATCTTCTGGATCTCCTGGGCGATCCGGTTCACATCGCCGCCACACTCCTGCTTGATGCGGCCAAAGGCTGTGGCCGTTGGCTGAAGCGCGATGACGTCGATCAGAATCTCATTGGAACAAATAGTGGGGGAGTTGTCCACCCGTTCTGCTGCCTGCGGAAGCAATCCTTTGGGGGAAATGACACGATGGCTTCCGTATGGATCTCCTCGCATGGTAGAGTCTCCTTTCTGTAGCGAAATACTATATTTTTGAACTGCAAGCTGCGTGCCAACTCATTTTTTGATATTTTTACTAGTTTTATCTTTAGTGAAACGGGAATTCGAAGTCCATTAACAGAAGAGCGAACCATAAATTGATCGAACGATCAATTTATGGTTCGCTTGTGATTCAAAAAAGGTTCACTTGTCTTCCGATTGAAGACCGTACAGATTTAATTTTCGGACTACAGAGGATTGACTAATCCCCAGCATGTTGGCAATCTTTCGAGTGGACTTGTACCGTTGCTGGTATAACTGGAGGATTTCCCGTTCCCGCTGGCTCAACATTTCCTTCAAAGAACCGCCGGTGGTCTGCTTGTGAAAATCCGGAGATGGAACGGCTGCTGCTACAGAAGGCGGCTCCACGCTGTCCATGGAGAGGACTTGGAGCACGTCCCGCGCCTCAATGATCCGGTTATTTGTCATAATCATCAACCGCTGGATCAGATTTTGCAACTCGCGGATATTTCCGCGAAAGGACTGGTTCTCCAGAAACTCCAGTGCTTTGCGCCTAGCGACTTTTGAAGCCCGAATTCCAGGTTGTATCGCTCTACAAAGTATTTGGCTAAGGGGATGATGTCTGCCCGGCGCATGCGCAGAGGCAAAACAGTGATGGGATAGACGTTCAGCCGGTAGTAAAGATCCTCTCGGAATTCCCCGGCCTGCACCATGCGAGCTAGATTTCGGTTGGTGGCAGCGATGATCCGTACATCCACCTTGATGGGAGTTAGCCCACCGACACGAACAATTTCTTGGATCACGCGCAGCAACTTGGCCCTGGAAAGTAAGGGGAAGCTCGCCCACCTCGTCCAAGAATAGAGTGCCGTTCTGTGCAGCTTCCCCAGAGGCCGATTTTCCCCTTGATGTTTGCTCCGGTAAAGGAACCCTTTTCGTAGCCAAACAGTTCCGACTCCAGCAGATGCTCCGGAATCGCGGCACAGTTGATTTTGACCATTGGGAAGCTTTTTCGCTCGCTGTTCTGATGAATAATTCTGGCAATAATTTCCTTTCCAACACCGGATTCGCCATAGATCATGACGTTGGAGGTATAGCGGGCAACTTTAAGCGCCTGGCGCAGAGTGGCCTTGGCCTCCAGGCTATGGAAGATATATCCGCTCGCACAGTCCTCGTCCGCTTCACTCTTTGCGTGCGGTGTTTCGTCCGAGTTCGGGATAGAGATAGTCTCCGGCACACCGCATATCCCGCGCTGGATGTCTGTCTGCATTTGCGGGAACCTGCGCATTAGACCCAAAGTGTAGTCTGCGTGTCCCTCCAAAAAGCCTGTGTAAGGGATGACCTGAATCTCTTTGCCGATACTTTCTGCGGTCAGCGCCACGAATTTATAGTCGCAGCATATGGTGGCAAAGTATATGGTTCCATGGTTTTTGACTGCCAATAGGCTTGCAGCCTCAGTGTCTGCTGTGTTGATACAGTTGATGACTACATCAAAGCGCTGAATGATCTCCGCGTGTGGAGTGCCGCATAAAGCGCTCAAGTTGGTGGCATCCAGTTCCAACACCTCGTCGAACACGCTGCATTGTTCCATTTGAATACGACTTTCCTGATCTCGCACGATACCTACAAGCCGTCCGCTGGAGCCCATCTTATCCTTGGCGGCATAGCCACACATCAGACCGATGCGGCCGCTGGCACCGAGTATCAGTACATCCTGCCCAGGTTGCACGATCTGATAGGAGCGAGTAGGGGCGCCAGCCTCATCCATAGCTGCAATCACGGCTCGCAGGGGCAAGTCCGGCGGTTTTTTGACGACTGGAGAGTTGGCATATAGGATGGCCTGACCCTCTACCTCCAGTTGGGCGCTTTCGCAGTCAATGCGGAGGATCTGCGTAATGTGCAGAGGGGTTACCGTGAGGGAGGACAGAGATATGATCTCGTCCTTTGGCCGGATATGGTAAATATTTGGGTAGCTGGGACCTAACTCCACCACGGTGCCATATAACATTCCTCCACTGTTGGTTACCGGATTGTGAAGTTTTCCCCGCTCGCGGACAATTTCTAAAACGCGTTGACACAGCAAGGCTCTGTCCTCGCCTGTTTCGTCCAGAATTTCATTGAAGCTGGCCAAATTGATATTGATGATTTTGACGTCGATGAGAACCTCGTCCGACCGAAGCGTCATCGTATTATCTATTTTCCACGCCTGTTGGGCCAGGGCGTGCCGCGGCTCTATAGATCGTTCTAGCCCAAAGCTATCCATTATAGATGCCCTCTTCTGTCGCTTAATTTGATAGAAAGCGGACGGGCCCCATTGGGGACCCGTCCGGCAACTGTTTATTTCCGCTTGCAGTTCTTTGGGACCACACAGGTGCCGCTGGCTCGGCAGACTAGAACCGGCTCATCCAGAACGTCGGCCGCTGAAGCGCTTACGTCCGGCCTAGCTGTAATGACCTTGTACGCGGTAAAGGTCATCTTGCGGGACGTATTTCCGATATAAGTGATCTCGCCCTTCGCTTCGATGTAGTCTCCGGCGTAAACAGGAGCCAGAAACTCTATATTGTCGTATGCGCAAAACAACCCCTCATCGCCGTCGCAGCGGATCAGCAGTTCGGTAGCCACATCGCCAAAGAGGTGCAGCATATGTGCGCCATCTACCAGATTTCCACCATAGTGTGCATCTTTGGCAGACATTCTTACGCGCAGTTCAGAAACAAACTTTTCCATAAACTTAGTCTCCTTTCTTTTTGAGGGACAACGCCCCCTCTGGAAATAGTGTATAGCAATTTTAATACCAACTGTTACTCGATGTGTGCTCTGCTTGGTGTTGGAAGTATGTCACAGGGGATTATAGCACAAAAAACAATATATTTTTTAGATGCATAATACGGCTGATATAATCTAACGGATTCTGAGATTTTTACAGAAAATAAAGGCCTGGATGAATTACTGCAGAGTTGGAAATATTCACCGCAAAGACATTCCGTTATGAGACTGCAAAGCCCAGAGACTATGTTGTGGGAGCCATGGTGGACGAAGCGATAAATTGTTGGCCTTTCTCTCGAGTGCATGCGCATAAATGGGGGGGCCATAGTCATCGGGAAGACCCGAAAACCAGTCGGTGGCGTGCGAGCTACGTTACTTTCGAGCGATGCCGCGATATGCCCGGCATCTGGAAATACCGCGGGCATTGCTTTCGGGGTGAGACGGTGGAGCGTGGCCAGGATCCGGTCTGCTGCTGAAAGATTTGTACTTTGAAATATGGGGGGCCCAGAGTTTTGCCGGCCGCCTGTTTTATGGAGTAAAGGTAACGTGAAGCGGCTGCCGGAACTGGACAGGCTGGTGCAGTCCGCTTACGGGGATAAGGTCATGGGACGCGTCCCGGAAAACCTGTGTGTCCAGCTCTTGAATGGCTATGAAGTAGAGCGAGCCGCAAAGCAGGAGCGGCGTAAGGTACTTTGCGAACTGCTGTCTGCCAGGCGGGAAAAAGAACAGTCCGTAGACGAGTGGCTGAACATGATGCAGGATTATGCTCAGCTGGAAGAAGTGGATCGCCCCACACTGGTTCGGCTCATTCAGACGCAAGGTAAAATCAGCGTTCAAGGCCAAATTTGCCAAAGGACAAAGGATTTTCGCCTATGTGCCCATTGGCTGCCGCAAGGACCCGGAGGAAAAATGCCATTTGCTGATTGCTGAGGTACCCGCATGGATAATTGAAAAAAATTTATGCCCTTGCGGTGCGTGGGGTGGGAGCCGCTAAAAACCTCCAAGGTACTGACGCAAGAGAAGGGATCCACCCCCGGCTGGCTGAACTATCAGCGCAAAGGGACATTTGCAAACATCTACGCAACGCCCCGGAGGGAAAAGCCTACGCCTGGACCATAGCCCAGGTCAAAAGCATTTTGGAGGATGAAACCTACATCGAAAATTCGGTCCATTACCGGGAAACAAATATCTCCAACAAAAATAAGAAGCGTATCCGCAAGGACCCCAGCGAGTGGGTACGTGTCGAGGGGACTCATGAGGCGATCATTTCGAAAGATGTTTTTGACCGTGTGCAGGAACAGATCGCCACACGCCGCCGTTCTATGAAGGACCAGACAACACAAATTTTCTCCAGGCTTCTCAAATGCGCCGGTTGTGGCTGGTCTATGCGTTTCAGGACAAAACGCCAGATCAAGAAACCATACAGGCATTACGATTGCAGCCGCTATGGACAACTCGGCAATCAGTGTTCCGCACATTATGTCCGCTATGATGTTCTTTAGCTCTATGTTCTCTCACGTTTGCAGTTCTGGATTAAGGCGGTCCATCAGAATGAGAAAGCCATAGCCGCCCGCCTTTTGAAGCCCTCCAACAGTGGACAGGAGGCAAAGCACAGACGGGCGGCGGCGGAGAAAAAGCGGGCGGAAAAACGTCTTGCCGAGCTGGACAGCCTGATAGCCCGGATATATGAGGACAGGACCGCGGAGGTCATGACCGCCCGGAACTTCTCTATGCTCTCCCAAAAGTACCAGCAGGAGCAGAAGGCGCTGGAGACTAAGATCCTGGCCTTGAATACACAGCTTGAAGCCGCACGGGAACAGACGGAAACATTGAAAAATGGCTTGTTTTGGTAAAGCAATATGCCGACCTGTCTGAGCTGACCGCAGAAGTATGATTACCTTGATTGAAAAATCCTTATCCATGAGGTGATAAAGGACAGCGAGGGAAAACGGGTACAGAAAATCGAGATTTTCTATCGCTTCATTGGCAACATCGACCAAGCCGTTGACACCATCTTTTTAACTGCGTGAAACGGACCAGAGTTTACCGGACAGTGAAAAAATAATTCGGCTGAGTGAGATCTTCGGAGTAACAACGGATTATTTGTTCAAAGGCAAAGAGTCAGACCCTATGGACATCTATGTCCAGCATACTTCAAAAGGCGGGGGCGGATATGTCTGCGAAGGTGACGGAGCGCTTGGAAGAGGTACGCCGCATGAGCACCGCCAGCGGCCCTTCTGCTGGCGGCCGCCGCGGTTATTGCTGGACGCATTTGCTGCTCAAGTGTTGACCGGCGGACGGCCTGCACTAAGGCAAACAGCAGGCGGAGCAAAGAGGCGCGGGGCAATGCCCCGCGCCTCTTTTATCGGGATTTGGGTTTGGGTTTAAAGATCAGGGCCACCAGCCAGCCGAAGAAGATGGCGGCGGAGATGCCGCCCGCCGCGGCGGTGACGCCGCCGGTGAGGGCGCCCAGTATGCCCATCTCGTCCACGGCCTTCGCGGCTCCCTTGGCCAGCAGATAGCCAAAGCCGGTCAGGGGGACGGTAGCCCCCGCTCCGCCGAACTCCACCACATACTTGTAGAGCCCCAGCCCGCCCAGCACCACGCCGGACACCACATAGAGCACCAGAATACGGGCCGGGGTGAGCTTGGTCTTGTCAATGAGCAGCTGCCCGATCAGGCAGAGCGCCCCGCCGCAGAGGAAGGCGCGGGCGTATTCCCAAAAGACTTCCATGATTTTCCCTCACTGTTCCGTTGAGATGGCCACCGCGTGGCAGATGGACGGGATGCTCTCCCCCTGGAGCGTGGAGGTGGGGGAGAGCAGGGCGCCGGTGCCGCAGAAGAGCAGGCGCCTCCAGCGGCCCTGCTTCATACCGTTGAGCAGAAAGCCGGTGAGCACCGCGGCGGAGCAGCCGCAGCCCGAGCCGCCGCAGTGGACGTCCTGGGTCTGGGCGTCGTAGATGAGCACGCCGCAGTCCTCCAGATTTTTGAATTCAATGCCGTCCCGGTGGAAGAGATCCAGCAGAATCTCCTTGCCCAGGCTGCCCAGATCGCCGGTGACAATCAGATCATAGTCCGAGGGCCTGCGGCCTGTGTCCCGAAAATGGGCCTGAATGGTATCATAGGCGGCGGGGGCCATAGCGGCTCCCATATTGTTAGCATCCTGGATGCCCTTGTCCACAATCTTGCCTGTGGTCACATGGGTGATATAGGGGCCCGGCCCCTCCCGGGAGAGGATGACGCAGCCCGCCCCCGTCACCGTCCACTGGGCGGTGGGGGTGCGCTGGCCGCCGTACTCCAGGGGCGTGCGGTACTGCCGTTCGGCGGAGCAGAAATGGGAGGAGGTCATGGCGGCGGCGTGGGTGGCGAAACCGCCGTCCAGCAGCAGGGCGGCCAGAGACAGGCTCTCCGCCATAGTGGAACAGGCGCCATACAGCCCGAAGAAGGGGACGTCCTGCCCCCGGACGGCGAAGCCGGAGCCAATGCACTGGTTGAGCAGGTCGCCGGCCAGAATATAGTCCAGGGCGGAGGCGCTCAGCCCCGCCTTGTCCAGCGCGGAGGAGAGGGCCAGCTTCTGCATGGCGGTCTCCGCCTTCTCCCAGGTCTTTTCCCCAAAGGAATCGTCCTGATTGATCTGGTCGAAGCTGTCGGCCAGCGGGCCCTCCCCTTCTTTTTTCCCCACCACATTGGCGTGGCCCGCGACGGAGGGCGGGTGGGCAAGGGCGACCGTCTGCCGGCCCAGCTTTTTTGTGGTCATAGCGCCAACCTTCTTTCCTTCAGATAATGCTATTTTGAACGAAAAGCCGGGAAAATATGAGGCTGGATTTTGTGGCGGGACATGCTGGTCAAAAAGAGGGCTTTGCGGTATAATAAACAGCAGAAACCGGATTCATTGAAATGGAGGCATATCATGGTCGAGGAAGCCAAGCGTACTCTGGCCTATCTCTGTCCCGCCTGCCGCCAGAGCGTGGCGGTGGAGCGCAGCGTATTCCAGCTGGCGGCGTCCGCCAACGAACTGCCCTGCCCCTGCGGCAAATCCTCTCTCCGGGTGGAGCTGATGGGCGACCGGGTGAAGCTCACCGTCCCCTGCCTGTTCTGCGGCAAGGATCACACCGTCACCTGCTCCTCCCACGCTTTTCTCCACGAGAAGGTGCTGGCCTTCTCCTGCGCCGCCTCGGGGCTGGACTGCTGCTACGTGGGGGAGGAGGGCCCCTGTCTTTGCCGCTACGGCCCGGCTGGAGCGGGCGGCCGATAAGCTGAAGGAGGAGCAGGCGGCCGAGGAGAAAGCCGCGTTCCTGGACGAGATCGTCATGCACGAGGTGCTCTCCGAGGTGAAGGACATCGCGGCCCGGGGAGGTGTCTCCTGCGCCTGCGGCTCCAGGGAATGGAAGCTGAAGGTGAATTACAGCTCCATCGACCTCATCTGCGCCCAGTGCGGCGCGCAGATGCGCATCCCGGCCGCTACGGCGGACGACATCGACGACATCTGCTGTAAAAACACCATATTGATCCGGGGAAAGAAGTGAAACGGCATGGGACAGTTTTTTGAATATGAGATGACGGTGGACAGCCGGGATGTGGACGGCTGGGGCCGGTGCCGGCCCTCCGCCGTGCTGGGCTATCTCCAGGAGGCGGCCACCCTGGCCGCGGAGGACGGGGGCTTCGGGCGGGAGAAGACCCTGGAGTACCACGCTTTCTGGATGCTGGCCCGGATCTGGTTCCGTCTGGACCGCCCCTGCGGTGGGAGGAGAAGGTGACGGTGCGCACCTGGCACCGGGGCAGTAAGACGGCGCTGATGTACCGCGATTTTGACCTGCTGGCGGGCGGCGTCCCAGTGGGCGAGGCGGTGTCCGCCTGGGTGCTGGCTGGTGTGGAGGACCGGAAGCTGCTCCGCCTGTCCCAGATGCGGGAGCTGGAGGGGACCGAGGGCGGCGGGCTGTGCAAGCAGCTGACCCTCTCCAAGCTG
>ENA-OPZZ01001393-OPZZ01001393.1-human-gut-metagenome-genome-assembly--contig:-NODE-1393-length-15023-cov-3.090360_pt1 | contig 15023 bp, 18 predicted proteins | sample MGYA00242487_ERZ504511 | MGnify/ENA primary metagenome ERZ504511 (study PRJEB26092, sample SAMD00036241) | human gut metagenome | host: Homo sapiens | study: EMG produced TPA metagenomics assembly of... | reverse complement strand
CTCTTCCGCCAGGAAGTCCTTGATCCTATCCAGAATTTGTTCCTCGCCATTGGTGACGGATAAAATCAGCAATTTCCCCACGCGGGGTCCTCCCTTTCTTCTGACTGCTTACCGGTCATTCCGGCTCCACCGCCCCTTTTAACAATTCAAAGGACCGCTGGCTGATGGTGTGCTCCATCCGGCAAGCCTCCCGTTCCGCAGTCTGGGGATCGACACCAGCCGCGATAAGCCGGCGGGTGAAAAAACAGTGCTTCTCATAGGTCTGCTCAGCCACCTCTCGGCCTATATCGGTCAAGCGCAGGGAAAAGTCCTCGTCCATGGTGAGGAAGCCACCGTCCTTTAGTGTTGCCACCGCATGGCACACGCTGGGCTTGGACACCTCCATATACCGGGCCACACCCACGGAGCGTACCATTCCTTTTTCCTTTTGGAGCACCAGCACGGCCTCCAAATAATCCTCGCCGGAAGCGTGCAGTTTTTTATCAGGAGGCATTGACCGCACCTGTTTCTTGCTCGTGGGAGAAGAAAGCCCGCAAGAGCTTCACAGCTTCCCCATCCATTGGCCGATGCCACAGCACCTTGCTCCCCTGAATGAACAACAGGTAGGTGCAGCATTTATAAATGAGTTCCGGGTCATGCGTGATCAGAAACAGGCTCTTTCCCATCTCTTTCAAGCGGTTTAAGTTGTCCGACACCTCCAGCATATGCCGGTAATCCAATCCACTGGTAGGCTCGTCAAATATCAGGATCTTTTTGTCCGAGGCTATTGCACTGCCAATCGCCACCCTCTGTTTTTCACCGCCGGACAGGGACATGGGGTGCAGCTTTACTTTGTCCAACAGGTCCAGGCTGTTCAGTATCTCCTTGGCGCGGGCCGTGTCAGCTTTCTCGTCCTCACCGCCCATACTGAGCAGCAATTCGTCCAGCACATCTTCCGTAAATAGCTGGTGGTTTACATCCTGCATTACCATATAGGAGATATGCCTGCGTTGCTTCGCGTCATAGGGGGTCCCATCCATTTCAAGCACACCTTTTGCTTTTTTATCCAGACCGCACAGACACCGGGCAAAGGTAGATTTTCCCGCGCCGTTGTTTCCGATGATGCCAATGATCTCGCCTTGAGGCAGGGTCAGGTCTGGAATATCCACATTGAGGGGGCCGTGCTTTTCATAGGAGAACTGGAACCCCTTGATATGTAATTTCGGAGCGGCCGGTTTGGGGCGGCCTCTGGGGGCAGGTGGAATGGGTCCAGTGCCCGCAGCCCCATCCCCTGCAATTCATCGGGCGATAATTTTTGAAACTCCGTCCCGGTAAATTCCCGTACAATACTTCCGTGCTTCATATAAAGAATTCGATCTGCGTAGGGAACGAGATAATAAAGCCGGTGTTCCGCGACAATCACAGTCTTTTTCTCGGACTGCCAGTGCCGAATCACACCAATCAAATCTTCGATAGTGGCAATATCCAGGTTGGAGGATGGCTCGTCCAGTACAAAGATGTCCGGGTGGATTGCGTCGGCAGAGGCACAGGCGATTTTCTGTTTTTCTCCGCCGGACAGAGCAAACAAGCTCCGATTCAGCAGCTTTTCCAGCTTGAGGCTGTGGGCAGTCTCTTCCAGGCGCTCCCGCATCTCCGGGACTGGCAGGGCCATGTTTTCACAACCAAAAACGATCTGGCTGGTCGTATCTACATTGTAGAATTGAGTCCTTGGGTTTTGGAATACAGACCCCACCCGTTGCCCGATTTGATAAAGAGGATAGTCTTTTAACTCTTTCCCGTCTAAAAGGACTTGCCCGGTCAGCTTCCCGCCGTAATAATGCGGGATCAGGCCGTTGATCAGCCGGGTCAGCGTCGTCTTGCCGCAGCCGGACTCTCCGCAGAGCAGGATGGTTTCGCCATCCTGGATTGTCAGATTGATATGGTTCAGGTTATTTTGGGTTTCTCCGCTCTCATAAGTAAAGGAAACATCTTTCAATTCGATCACGGTATCACCTCCTTACCACGGACTGAAAAAGTATGTGGAGAGCAGTGCAACTCCGGCAATCAGCACCGCCAGCAGATCCCAGCCGGTAAAACCGACCTTTGTGATATTGGTGCGCCGGACCGGGTTATCGAGGCCGCGGGTCAAGGCCGCCGCAGAGAGATCATCCCCGATTTTGACCACCGAGATCATCAGGGGAATAAAACGGTATTCAATCAGGGCGGCGGGGTTTTGCCAGAACTTCTTTGTCCCGAACTGGACCTCCCGCATCCGCATGGCGTCCTTGATGGCGGCCGACTCCTCCTGCATGGTAGGGATAAAGCGAAACAGGACGGAGAGCGGAATGGTGATCTGCCGCCCAATGTGCATCCGGCCCAGCGCGGTAATGCACTCGCTGGCCGTGGTGGATTTGATAATATAGGCTCCCATCACAAAAGCCGGAAACAGCCGCAGAACCAGTCCCACCAACAGGACTACCAGCATATTGACGATCATGGGAAACTGGACGGAGTTCTGGATGGCCTGTACAAACAGCCCCGCCGCGAACAGGCAGAAGAACACCGTTGCCGTCTTATACTGCCGGTTAGTCAACAACAGGACGAAGGGAATCATCGCCACCGCGATCATAAAGGCGGTGTGGCTGTATAGAAATTCCGCGGTAGCGACAACGGCCATCAGCAGCAGCTTGGTTCGTGGGTCCAAGCAAAAGCCTGTTCTGTTTTCAACAACCGCTTGAAGCTGCTCCATTACACAATTCCAGCTCTCTCAAAGTGTTTTTTCAGCATTTTATGACCCAGCAGCGCACCCAAAATACCGCCCACAAACAGCAGCGCAAAGCCCACATACAGCATCCAGGAGGGCATCAGGGATTGTAAAGTGTTTGCGTACTGATCGCCCATGGAGGTGTGGATGTTTTCCCAATACGCTTCGCCGGCAAACCAGAGATTGGCGGGGCAGCCCATGATGCCAAGGCAAAAGCAGGCATAGCTCAGAACAGTGGCCTTGAATTTCTGATAGCCGCCGATTTTGAGCACGACATCGCTTAGAATGCCACCGAGTACCCAGCCGAGCAGGCCGATCCAGCCATAGCCGATCAGATAGAAAAAGATGCCGCCGATGATACCTGTGATGGTCAGCATACCAAACTTCTGAATCTTGGTATAGTAGAGCATCATAGGAATGCCGCAGACGATAGGCCAAATTATGAACAGGAACGGGTAAACCACCGGCAGCGCAGTAAGCAGGCCGACAACAAAGAAAATAACGAGGGTCATGGCTGTGTAAATGCCGACATTGATTAGGTCTTTACCTGTGAGCTTCTTTGTGTTTTCCATTTTTGAATATGTCCTTTCTGAAAAGAATTAAGTGTTGCAAAACCCCGTGCAAAGGGGACGCTGCGGTTTCACCTCCACATCACTTAGTTAGTAGATGCTAACTATTGCGCAAAAATTTTGGGGATCAGATCCCCAAAACTGTCTGCCATCCGGAGTTGAAAAAAGAGACAAGCGTATGAACATATTTCAGCGCGGCCTCCTTGGGGAAGTTGTGCATGACCACTTCAGCCAGGGACGCAAAATACGCATGGAGCAGAATATGCCACTCCTCTTCCGCCAATTCGCGGACCTGGAAGCCCCGAGATTTCAATTCCGCAAAGAACTTCAGCGTGACCCGGGTTTCCAGACAGACAACATCATCCAAAAAGGAGGAATACCGCGTGCCCTCCGCCCGCATGAGAAGCAGCCGGAATACATCAAAATGCTCATAGATGTATTCGATAATGACCGACAGCGTTTCCTCCGACAGTTTCCAGAGGGATTTCAAGTCATCCGTCTTTGCCAGTTCCATGTGCTCATTTACTGACGCCTCATAGATGGCCTTGACCTCCTGGACAACAGACTCCACCAGCGCGCCGAACAGGGCTTCCTTATCGTCAAAGTGGTTATAAAAAGCTCCGTTAGTCACATGGGCGTCCTTGCAGATCTCCCGGATGCTGGCCCGCTCAAAGCCATATTCCAGAAAGTGCTTTTGGGCGCAGAGCAAAAGATTTTCGTGTGTCTGCTGAAAGTCTCTTGACATTCGCTGTCCCTCCGTCCTATACTAAAATTACACTGTAATATTACGATGTAATTCAAATTTTAGCACAGGGCACTTGAAATTGCAATACCCTCCTTGTATTTTTTGTGGCCTGAAAGGAGGCTGGTTATGAAGTCGAAAGAACCGGGAACGATTCGGCAGCTCTTTGCTTTCGTGGGAGAAAACAACGGTAAAATGCTCCTCTCCATCTTCCTGGCTGTTTTGGGAGAACTCTTTGGCATGGGCCCATTTTTAATGGTGGCTGTCCTCGCGGACGCCTTGTACCGGGGGACTGCAACTCCCACGCTGGTATTGTTTCTCTGCGGAGGCGCCGCAGTTTGCCAGATCATAAAAATGCTGCTTACCTGGCGGTCCTCCCTGATGTCCCACAAAATTTCCTTTACCATACTGAAAAATATCCGGGAGGCCATTACAGACCGGATGGCGAAGGTCCCCATGGGCGTCATACTGGAAACACCTACCGGGGCTTTCAAAAATCTGATCGTGGACAATGTGGCGAAGCTGGAGGACTCCATGGCCCATTTCATGCCGGAACTGCCCTCCAACATCGCCGCTCCCCTATGCAGTATTTTTCTGATTTTTCTGCTGGACTGGCGGATGGGGCTGGCCGCACTGGTGACAATTCCGCTGGGCACCCTCTTTTTTGCCGCCATGATGCGGGGATATGGGCCCCGCATGGAGAACTATATGCGATCTGCCAACGAGATGAACAGTGCCTTGGTGGAGTATGTCAACGGTATTCAGGTCATTAAGGCGTTCAACCGATCCGCAGCTTCCTATGGAAAGTATGCCGATTCTGTCCGCTATTTCCACGATTCCACCATGGCATGGTGGAGCCAGTGCTGGCTTTGGAACGCGGCGGCCCGGGCGGTCCTCCCTTCTACGCTTCTGGGGACCCTTCCAGTGGGAGCGTGGCTCTACATGGAGGGAAGTCTTTCTCTCCCTGTCTTTCTGGTGGCCTTGGTGGTGCCTCTGGGTTTTATTGCGCCGCTGATGAAGGTCTCCGCGGCTATGGAGCAGGTCAGCATGATCAAGGGCAATCTGGAACAGGTCACGGCCTTTTTGAAAACACCGGAACTTGTCCGCCCCACAGAGCCCGCAGAGCTTGGGGAGCGGTGTTATCAATTTGAGGATGTCCATTTTGCTTACAACGAAGTCGAAGTTCTCCACGGTATCTCATTCCAGACACAGCCCGGTACTATGACCGCCATTGTTGGTCCATCCGGCTCCGGGAAGTCCACGATTGCCAAGCTGATGGCCGGCTTTTGGGATGTAACCTCCGGTACAGTCCGCTTTGGCGGACAGGATATTCGCAACATTCCGTTTGGACAGCTCATGGGTGAAATCAGCTATGTAGCCCAGGACAATTTTCTCTTTGACAAATCCATTCGGGAAAACATCCGCATGGGAAACCCGGATGCCAGCGACGGGGAAGTAGAGGCTGCGGCCAAGGCTGCCAACTGCCACGACTTTATCATGCAGTTAGAGCAGGGTTATGATACCATGGCCGGCGATGCCGGGGCCCGCCTCTCCGGCGGAGAGCGGCAGCGCATCACCATTGCGCGGGCCATGCTCAAGCAGGCGTCCGTCATTATTTTGGACGAGGCGACCGCTTATGCAGACCCTGAGAACGAGGCGCTGATCCAGCAGGCTATCAGCAAGCTGGTGGTGGGAAAGTCTCTGATTGTCGTGGCCCACCGGCTGAATACAATCCGCAATGCCGACCAGATATTGGTTGTTGCCAACGGTGAGATTGTGGGCCGGGGCATCCAGGAGGAGCTTCTGCAGAGCTGCCCCCTTTACCGAAAGATGTGGCAGGACTACACAGGCTCTACGGAAGGAGGCGCAGAAGATGTTTGAAATGATTTGCCGTGTCTTTAAGATTGCGGGAAACAGCCGGAGAAAAATTGTGGCAGGCATCGTCTGCAACATTCTGAAATCCTTCTTCAACGGTTTTATGATGTTCGGTGTATTCTGGATTCTGCTCCATCTGGATGGACTCTCTCCGGTCATCATCGGGCAGGCTTTTGGCGTAATTCTGGGCAGTGTGCTGGGCCGCTTCTTTTTCCAGTGGATGTATGACCGTACCATGAGCGGGTCCGGCTATGACATTTTCCGGGATTACCGTCTGGAGATTGGGGAACGGCTGAAGCAGGCGCCCATGGGATATTTCTCAGAACAAAATCTGGGCACCATTCAGGCCATGCTCACCACCACGATTGCTGATCTGGAGGGGTACTCCATGCTGGCGATTGAGCAGATGACCAGCGGTGTGGCTATGGCTGTACTGATGTCCGTGATGATGTTCTTTTTCAGCCCGGTGATTGCGGGATTGAGCCTTGTGGGGCTGGCACTTGGGATGCTGGTCCTGCGTTGGGTGCGGCTTCGCGCCGCCCAATATGCCCCCATTTACCAGGAGGCCCAGGAGCATCTGGTCGGTAAGGTGATGGAATACATACGGGGCATTTCGGTGCTGCGTTCTTTTTCCAAAGGCGAGGAGGGACAGGTGGAAGTCCGCGCTGCGTTCCAGAAAAAATGGGATGCGGACTACGGCCAGGAAAAGGCTACAGCTGGCGTCCTCCGTTTCTATGGGCTGACCTTTAAGCTCATGAGCTGTGTGCTGATTGCGGCGGCGGCTCTGCTGTATCTGGCGGGGCAGATCAGCCGGCCTTATTGCCTGACTTTCCTGTTCTGCGCTTTCACAGTCTATTCCGATTTGGAGACGATGGGCAACAGCGCCTTTCTGAGTAAAAAGATCAATACGGAACTGGACCGGCTGGAGGAGGTCACCGACATTCCAAAGATGGATACCAGCTCGGAGAAACTGGTTGTGTCCCACTATGATATTTCTCTGGAGCATATCTCATTTGGCTATGGGGGCCGCCAGGTGATCCATGATATTTCACTGGAAATCCCGGAGCACACCACCTGCGCGATTGTAGGGCCCTCCGGCAGCGGCAAGACTACACTCTGCAATCTGATTGCCCGCTTTTGGGATGTGCAGGAAGGGACCGTTCGGATTGGCGGGAAAAATGTGAGGGATTATACTGCGGACAGTGTGCTGGAATACATCAGCATGGTCTTTCAGAATGTGTACCTTTTTCACGACTCTGTGGAAAACAACATCCGGTTTGGCCGGCCGGAAGCCACCCGTGAGCAGGTGATAGCGGCCGCAAAACGGGCCTGCTGCCATGACTTCATTCTATCTCTCCCTGATGGGTACGACACAATCATCGGAGAGGGCGGCTCCACCCTCTCCGGCGGAGAAAAGCAGCGTATTTCCATCGCCAGGGCCATTTTGAAAGATGCTCCCATCATCATTCTGGACGAAGCGACCTCCAGCGTGGACCCGGAGAATGAACAGGCGCTTTTATCTGCCATCCAGGAGTTGACAAAGGATAAGACCTTGATCTCGATTGCCCACCGCCTGAGCACCGTCCGAAACGCCGACCAGATTATTGTAATAGACCAGGGACGGATTGTTCAGAGGGGAACACATCATGAGTTGCTGCAAAAGGAGGGAATTTACCAAAGGGTTTTTAACCCTGCGAACCGCCGCCACGGGATGGCAATTATAGCTCCGTTGGTTTATTTGTGGCACATCCTGGCAAAAAGCGCAACTGTTCAAGAGATGAAAAAGGTGGTATGCTCTACTTGTATTTAGGTCAGATTTTGTAGGTCAGATTTTTACCCGTGAGGGGCCAATGCGCCCCAAGCGGAGACTTGCCAGAACCTAAATACCGGACCGACCACGCACAAAAACCGCAGTTACCCCATTCAAGGGGCGGCTGCGGCTTTTTTGTGCACTAAACACAGAAAGGAGCAAACGACCATGAATGAAAACCTGTTTACTTTCCCCGGAGGGACAGCCGACGCAAGCGGTGACAACCCATTCGACCTGAGTGGCTTCACTGAATTGACCGGCAACAACACCCAAAACCCATTTGCTGATCTGCTCGCGGGCGGAGAAGCGACAGAACAGCCTCCGGCAGAAGGCGCCGGCGCTGTGCAGGCAGATGACTCAATCCCGGAAGAGAAAGACGAAACCGACCAGAATCACGAGACCGTGGAAGAGGATGAGTCCCATGAGATTTCCAAATCTCCGGCCCCTCAAGATCCACAGCCAAAATCACCTCCCGCGCCGAAAAGTGAGGAGGACCATGCCTCTGATAAGCCGGAGGAAGCGGAGGACAATCCCCTTCTTGCCGCTATGGAGCGTCAAGAAGAAAAGACCGCCCCAAAAGTGGCCGAACCCATCTTCGCCCAGCTTCCGGTGTTCTCCTACAATGGATCGGAAGCGCCCATCGAAGACACCGAGCAGACATTCGATGAACTCCGCCTCTCCAAGCTGACGGACTTTCCGGAGTTTGACGAAGCGCAGAGCCTGAGCTGGAAAGTCGTTTACGGCAAGATCGTCAAGGAGATCGTTCTCCCCAAGAAAACCAAAATCGGCCAAATCAAGCGCGAGATCGAAACCTCCAAGGAATTTATCAACGCTTTGAAGAAGGCAACCGACAAGCACCCCAAGTGCCTGGTCAAACCCTCAATCAGTATGCAGAAAAAGGGAGATGCCAGTGCATATAAGGGCGCTTTTTTTGTATCTGTCGGAGGCCCAGGCCTCGCCTAAAACCATCACCTTTATCCCCGGGCGGGATGGAAAGGTCTATGAGCGCCGTATTACAGGCGCGGGGGAGTTTGTCACCCCCGCTGAAAACATCACCGTGCTGGATGAGATCCGGCCGGGTTTCCACCCGTCCCTGCCCCGCATTCCCTATTCGCTGATGGAGCAGGCCATAGGCCTGTTCCGCACGATGATGCGCAAGGGAAAGGGGCGGCAACCGGCGGAGGCCCTGGTGCATTTCTACTGGGATAAGCAGGAGCAGCGGTACTTTATCCGCGTCCCGAAGCAGATCGTGAGCGGAGTTTCTGTTGACGCCCTTCTGGACGATGAAGAGCTGATGACCAGCGACCGCTATATCCACTACGCTGACCTGCACTCCCACAACCGGATGCCCGCGGTATTTTCCAAGACGGATGACCATGACGAAAGGGCAACCCGGGTCTATATGGTAGTCGGCCGGCTGGACCGTTACTTCCCGGAGATCACGGTGCGCATCAGCAACGGCGGGCGCTTCCTGGAGATTGCCCCCGAGCAGGTCCTGGAGATGCCCCCGGTAGGGCACTTTCCCCCGGAATGGCTGACACAGATCTGCACGGATGCAGAGGGCGCTTTTGGGGTGGCCGCATGAACTTCTCAAAAAAACGGCCTGTAAAGATCGTCATGCTGGGCGCCGGCGGGACGGAGCCCACATTGCGCCGCACCTTTACCGGCTCTTATATGCGTTGGAGCGTCCGGTGAAATTTATCATCTGCGACGGTGATAAAGTGGAGCCTAAAAATCTGGTGCGCCAGAATTTCACAGAGGCTGACCTTGGCGAAAACAAGGCCAGGGTAATCGCAGAGCGATATTCCGATGTGTTCGGCCTTGAAACCTCGTATATTCCCCGTTTTATCGAGGATGCCGGACAACTGGAAGAACTGCTTAGGCCCGAAGTATTTCGCCACTATGTGTATGGGTCTGAGCCAAACACGGGCAGATGGGTCACCAACTCGGAACTGGTCATTTTGATCGGAGCCGTGGATAACAACAAGTCTCGTAAACTTTGTCACGAGGTATTCCTCAGAGCGCGGGACCCTGGTCTACATTGACTCCGGGGAATGGAGAATACACCGGCCAAATTGTCTGCGGCATCCGCAGACGCCGGTAAAACCGTCTACAAGCCTGTGGGGATGCTTTACCCCGGAGGTAAGCACCCCGGAAGATCTGTTCCCCACGGAGGTCTCCTGTGCGGAGGCGTCGGTCTCCGCCCCGCAGACCATCGTGGCAAACCTGATGGCCGCCACTGCCGTGGTCACTATGATCTACAACATTCTGGTCATCGGCTGCAACACCGTACAGCAGACCACCTTCTCTACCAAATCGGTGAACATCCGATCTTTTCAAAAACAGCCAACGAGGAGGAAAGCCGCATGAGTACCTTCCATGCCTATGTTGACGCCGCACACTTCCACGAAGCATTGGGTAATGTGCTGCGCTTTGCCGCCAAGCGTTCCCGCCTTCCTATTTTGGAGGAAGCACAGGTCCGCTTTGAGGATGGGCACTGTGTCCTGACCTGCACCAATTTAGACCAGTGGTGTATGAGTACAATTCCCGCAGTCGGGGACTCTTTCTCCTTTGTGTTTGTGGGGACCCGGAAAATCCTCTCCGCCTGCAAATACTTTTCCGGAGAACTGGAGCTCACTTACACGATTGAACCCACAGAGACAAACCCTGATCCGAGGGGCCAAATTTCTATCAGCGACGGGAAACGGAGCCTGAAACGCAGTACGGAGCGCACTTCCGATTTCCCCGAGCTCAAGGAGAAGCCTTTGGACCGCCATTACCCTGTCAATCCGAAAAGACTGCTGGAGCGGTTCAAGCGGGTGAAATACGCCGTTTCCTCGAATGACGCCAGACCAAATCAGTGCTGTATTGAATTTCTGAAGGACAAGATCATCGCTGTGGACGGCTACCGCCTGGCAATGAGCACCGATCCCGCCGTCAATGTGGAAAAACCTTTTTACATTCCGCCGGAGGTCATGGCAGAGCTTACGATGTTCAAGGATCAGGACTGCACGATCTCCGTTGGAGAGGAGTGGGCGGCGGTTGAAAGCGAAACGCTGCGTGTGCTCACCCGGATACCCGGCTATGACGGCTTCGATGTCGAAAGGGCGATTCCCACATCGTTCAGTACGGAATATCCCGTTGATGTGGATCAGCTTTTGGATGAAGTCAGGTATCTCAACGGCTTTATCACCGCAAAAACCCGAAAGCCGATCCGGTTTGACGGGGGCACACTCTCTCTTGAAACACCAGGAGGCACCTATCTCTCCAAGGTCGGCCTGCCTCCCGTTGAGGCGCGGGGCCTCAATCCGAAATACCTGCTGGAGGGGCTGGAGCAGTTCAAGGCAAAGAAAGTGCATACGGTCACCATGAAAATGGGGCACCCGCACTCTCCCATGATCCTGACGGATGGCAAAGACGACCTGGCCATGGTCCTACCGGTCCGGCTGAAAGAAGTCGCATAATAAAAAAGGAGCGATCACAATGAAAAACCTGTATATTCCCAAAGGGAAAACCCTGCATTACGAGACCCTGTACTGCCAGAACATCGTCAATGACGGCACGCTGATCGTGGACGGAACGCTGCACGCCCGGAGCATTTCCGGCAAGGGCATTTTGAAAGCCGGCACAGTTTCCGTCCGCCATGTGGCGGAGATGGATATTGAGTGCGCCACGATGAATGGAGAAACCATGGCCGCTGAGCGTGTGTGCGCCGCTGAGATCGTCCTGTCCGGCTCCGCAACTGTGTCCTGCTATCTGGAGGCGGAGTATGTGGAGGTCCCCAAGCTGACCATGGCAAAGCACAACATCGGTACCCTCAAGGCCGATGATGTTATCACGCTTCCGGAGAAAAAGCGCGGGATCGTCGGCACCCTGGTGGCGGGCTTTTTTCGCCGCTTGTGGTTGTCCGTGATCCACCGTATTCCGGTAGACGCCCCGTATGTCCAGGTTGCGGCCCCGGCACCGGAAAGCACCGATACGGAGCAGGAACAGCCGAAGCCGGAGCGGGCCGGCGATTTTCAGTCTCAGCCCGTTACCCAGCCAATGGATCTGGACCTGGAAGAGGATTTCGAGTTCAAGCGGCTCAAGGCCATGTACCGTCTCCTGAAAGACTGCGGATACACCCTGCGTATCACAAAGCAGGAGGAGACTGTGCTGACTCCGCGGGAGGATAGCGCGTCTACCCTCCCCAAGGCTGCGTGACCTATGGAGAACATCATCATCCGGCAGCGCCGGGAGGTGACCGCCATGGGGATAACCCGGGTCCGGGAGCTGTGCGCCCAAGGCTACATAGACCAGTCAGGCGTTTTTCGCCTGAAACGCTGTGTCGGCCGATATGGGCCGAAAGAGCCGTGCAAAACGGCAAACCCTGTTATTACAAACCGTGCCGCGTAGGCACTGAAAGCAGAGGGGGACTGTGCGGAGCGCGGTCCCCCTCTGGCTAAATCACGGAGGTGATCAAACATGGAGCAGGTAAACGAGGCACAGCCTCAAAGCCAGCCCCCTTCCCAGCGGTTTTATGCCCTGGAACAGCTTGGCGAGCTTGCCGGTACCATTACTTTGATTTCGGAGGGCCTGCAAGCCTATCGGGCTCAGGTTGCCGGGCTTTTGGCCGGCCAGAAAAAGGCGGAGGCATTTGAACTGTACCGCCTGCTGGAGCGGCAGCGCACTTATCTGGTCGAACAGATCCGTGCGACCCGGCCTTTCCTGATGGAGCTGGAGAATCCGCTGGCCCCTGCCGCGCAAAAGCTGGCGGAGCAACTGGCAGCCTTTCCGCTGATGACCGCGGACTACTCCAAACTGACCGAAGTGCTGAAGCGGTTTGCGGACGCGCTTCCAGACCATCAGACCACAGACGCCTCAATCATCGGGCGCCTGATGAACAATGTCCGGCTGGGGCATTACCCCACGGACCTCACTCATGTGGGGTATATCGCCAACAGCATTGTCTTTCCCGCAGAGAACACGGCCAACCTGATTGACCCATGCTGTGGAACAGGGGACGCCCTGCTCCGGCTCGCCCTGGGGACGGACAGCCAATGCTACGGCATTGAACTGGATGACCACCGGGCGGAACAGGCACAGCAGCAGTTGTACCGTGTCGGCTTCGGCAGCTTCTTCGGCTCCAATATCAGCCCAGGAGCTTTTCATGCCGTTTTCCTGAATCCGCCCTATCTGTCTGTCCTGTCTGAGAATGGAGGACGGAGCAGAGACGAAAAGCGGTTTCTGATTGAGAGCATCCCCCTTCTTATGATGGGCGGGCTTCTGATCTACATTGTCCCCTATTACCGCCTGACGGCAGATCTGTGCGGCATCATCTGTGACAACTTTGAACAGGTGCGTATTCACCGCTTCCTGGACAGGGAGTTCAAGCAGTTTAAGCAGGTGGTCGTCACAGGCGTGCGCCGCAGACGGACGGAGGCGGAACAGGATGCGGAGGCGCTGTGCTCCGCCGCGGAGCACCCGGAGACCTTACCTACCGCCGACCTTCTGCCCAAGGCCTGCTATGAGCTCCCGGCCAAGTCTCCAAAAAAGGGTGGAGACACTTGCCGGGGGGCTGTGTTCAATGAAGACGAGCTGGCCCGCCAGCTGGCAAACTCCACCGGCTTTGACCGGCTGTTTGCCAAAAGCCGGCTGGACAGCGAGATCAAGCGTCCGCCCCTGCCCCTGTCTATCGGACAGGTGGGGCTGATCGGCGGCTCCGGCCTGATCAACGGACTGATGGAGTGCGACTATCCGCATATCGTCAAGGGCCGGATCATCAAAGAGAAGCACACCGTCACGGATGAAAAGCAGGGCCCCATGGGCGCCTGATTTCCACCGAGATACGGGAGACGATTTCCAACCGGATGATCTTCAATATCCTGACGCCGAGCGGTTTCCGCTCGCTGACTTAAAGGAGAAAGTGATATGAACGAAAAAAACTATTTTACCATTGTTGTGCCTCTTTCCCCTGATGCACAGAAAATCGTGCAAGGCAACCCATCAGCCGTCCCGCTGCGGGCGGCGGTTTGGTCGCAGGCGGCGGAACGCATGAAGCCGCTTCTGGGAGGTGTCTGCTCCCGTTTCTCTCCCGCGGCAGCCCCCTATGGAGAGCCGCTTCACCTGCCCTTCGGCGTCGCTTTGGGCGGTGCAGAAGCCGAACAGTTTCTGCTCTGCTATTTCCATGCCAGGGAAAATCAAGAGGAGGAGATCAGGAGCCGCACTCAGGCCATTCGAGCTCTGGGCAGAAAAGTTGGTCAGTTCCATCCTGATGAAGAAACGACTTTGACCGTCATGGCGTTTCGTTCTTCTGATCCTGAACTGCATAAGCAGATGGATGTTGCCCAGCGTTTCTTTTCCGACGATATTACCGCCGCTGCGGGTCTGTACTATTTAGGCTTTGGCTCCAACTACATCAATGAGCAGCAGGAGCGGCAGATCCTCTCCAATCCGGAGGCTTATGCTCTCTGTGTGGCTGAGCTTCAGCCAGTGGAGGAAGCAGCGCGATGAGGAAAGTGTTAGACCTTGGCGAACTCCATAAACAGCTCAGACAGACGGAGGAACATGAGCCGCACTTCGACGAGGAGCTAAACCCCTACCTGCTGGACACAGTTCTTCCGCAACTGGAGGGTGAGGAGCCCATCCGGCTGGAGCAAATCGACTTTGATCAGTTCGACGAAGAGGACCCGTTCACAATCCTCGACTATTATTACTGGCGGGAAAATCTTTGTAATACGATGCGCCACATCAACAGGCGGATTTCCGACATTTTGCCGTCTTGTGTGAAAACCAGAGCGTTTTTATAGGAGGCCGGACATGGACGAAGATACTTTGAACGCAGCCATGAGGATCTTAAACATGGCAAAAGTGCTGGAGAGCCACGGGAAATTGAACAGGCTCATGGATATGCTTGGAGATTGCACGGAGATCACCTGGGATAATCAGTGCATGGTGGAACGGTTTGCCTGTGAGAGCGTATTTCAGAATACCAAGTGCTATGAGCAGTGCGGAAAGCAGGTCTCCCATCATGCGTATGAACCGGATCGTGAGGTCTATGTTCTGCGCGACCCGCTGCTGGACAGGTTTCATGCTTTGTGCCGGGAATATGAATCCCGAAGAGGGATAACCCGAATTGAAAACCCTATGCGCGGGAGCTGGAGGACGCGGTCCACAGTGCTATGCGCCTCAGCAACTATAACTTTGATTACCTTTGGGTAGACGGCTCGGAGGCGCGGAAAAGCCCCAAACTCCTGCTCTTTCTGTTCGAGGAGTTCTACTCCTTTGATGAGATTCCGAAGGCTC
>ENA-OPZZ01001392-OPZZ01001392.1-human-gut-metagenome-genome-assembly--contig:-NODE-1392-length-15026-cov-4.284784_pt1 | contig 15026 bp, 14 predicted proteins | sample MGYA00242487_ERZ504511 | MGnify/ENA primary metagenome ERZ504511 (study PRJEB26092, sample SAMD00036241) | human gut metagenome | host: Homo sapiens | study: EMG produced TPA metagenomics assembly of... | reverse complement strand
AATCTTCCCGTTCCCAGTCCCAGTGTCACAGTAACAAACGGATAGTCGCCACGGGAGGAACCAACGGTATTTAATTTATATTCAATTCCCTGCCATCCCTGATCACAGTCACGGCAGACTTTTTCCCAGGCATATACACGACCCTTTTCTTCTCTTCCTTCCCAGGACGGATCGGAATATTTCAGGAATTCTTCGTAATATTTGTTATAGCTTTTCTGTGCATACGGAGACAGGATCTTATCTACTTCCGGCACAGTAAATCCGCCGTACTGCTGAGCTGCGGTGCTGAGGATAATATCCCCCATAACGTCAAATGCGGTATCCAGTGTCTTCGGCTCATTGTACCAGACATTTCCCATCTCAAATCCGCCACGCAGAACGGATCCCACATCGAACAGACAGCAGTTCATCGTGTCCAGACGGGCAGACTGATCATGAATATAGATATAGCCATCTTTACATGCCTGCAGTTCGTTCCGGTTCATAAAGAATTTTCTGTATAATTCTTTGTTCAGTTCATTAAAGATCAGGCTCCGCTTGGTTGCCACCAGCGCGCTGTCGGTGTTCGCGTTGCTTTTGTCACCGATGTAACGGATGGACTGGCTCTTTGTATATACGTCATCCATCATGTGGATAAAGTCCACTTTATAATTCCGGTAATCACGGTAACTTTTTGCTACTGCAGGATTCACCTGTTCCAGGGCGCCTTCCACAATGTTGTGCATATCCTGGATCAGGTATTCCGCCTTTTCGCTCTTTTGACATCGCTTCCGCCCGGTCAGTTGCATATTTGCAGATAAATTAATCTCATCATCGGTAAACCGATACATTACACGGCCGGCTGACTTATTGACCGCACGCTTGATCTTACTGGCATCAAACTCTTCTTTGGTGCCGTCTTTCTTGATAATATATACCATTGTTCCCGCTCCTCACTACTATATATAGTATTTTTCTTTTATTTTAATCAACATATTGTAGACAACAGTATAACACGGTTAACTACAAAAGGAAAGAGAAGAACCCTGAAAATTCTTCTCTTTTTTATTTTGTTTTTATGCAACTTTTCCAAGCCTTTTTTATCTTTTCACATATCCGGTAGAAAAGTCGATGATATTGTGGAGGGTTTCTCCTTTCTCATAACGTTCCAGATTTCGATGGAAAGTTCCAGAATCTTTTCCAGTGTCTCAGGCAGTGCATATCCGCCGGACACATGTGGCGTAATGATACAATGCGGCGCATCCCACAGCGGATGATCTTCCGGCAGTGGTTCCGGATCTGTGACATCAAGACCTGCCCCATAAATCGCTCCCTCTTGCAGGGCTTTCGCAAGAGCCAGACTGTCAATCGCAGTTCCGCGGCCTACATTTAACAGAATAGTATTCTCTTTCATCAGGTGTAATTCTTTCTCACCGATAACGCCTTTGGTGTCACTGTATCCCGGAAGGCTCAGTGCCACAATATCTGCCTGTGGCAGAAGTTCCGGCAGTGCTTCCATCGTGTATTGTGCATCCACATATTCAGGCTTCGGTTTCCGGCTCTTTCTGATACCTGTCACATGCGCGCCCAGTGCTTTCATTTTTCTTGCAAATGTCGTTCCGATATCTCCAAGACCGATCACCAGGACATGGCTTCCCTCTGTAACCATCATATGGGTCTGTTTCTCCCAGTGGTGGTCTTTTTGCTGGTTCTGGTAAATGTCCAGGCGTTTCTGAAGCGCAAACAGCATCGCGATCAGATGCTCGGAGATCGCCATTCCATACGCTCCGGTTGCATTGGTCAGCTGTGCCTGTTTTGGCAGGATCCCCGGTACACAAAATCCTTCTGTTCCGGCGTTATTTAACTGTATCCAGCGCAGATTCCGAGAATCTTTTAAGAATTCCGGTTTCACATTTCCGATAATAATATTTGCATCCTGCACCTGTTCTTTTGTCACCTCTGCTTCCAGGCAGTAAGTTGTCTTTGCGTCCGGTGCTGCATTTCTGATTCGTTCTTTATGTTCTTCTTTTACAGGAAGAACCACAAGTATTTTTTCCTGTTCCATCCCGTTTCCCGACCTTCCCAAACGTACTCTGCTTACTACAGTAGCACAATTGATGTTAAGTTACAAGGCAGAATTGATCCTTACTGTGCATATGCGATATTCCGGTTACTGTTCACTGGTAATATCCCGCGGAATGTTTTGGCATGGATATAGCAAAATCAATTGTTGTATTCGGGGGGTTTTCTGCTATAATATTACCATAATACCGGGGTAGACAGGTAAAGAGTTGTTGGTGTCTGCCGTGATTCTTAGCTGGATGCCTTTCAAATTTGAGGAGGATTGTTATGGAACATTTTATTATTCCGGAAAATTATCAGCCTGCATTGTCGCTTCACGATACACAGGTTGGTATTAAGACCGTAAAAGATTTTTTTCAGAAAACCCTTTCTGACCGCCTGAATCTGCTACGTGTGTCCGCACCGCTTTTTGTAGATCCTTCATCCGGTCTGAACGATAATCTGAACGGCGTAGAACGCCCGGTTACCTTCGATATCAAGGAATCGCCGGATCAGAAAGCTGAGATCGTACATTCTCTTGCAAAATGGAAACGTTATGCACTGAAAAAGTATGGTTTTGCACATGGAGAAGGACTGTATACCGATATGGTTGCCATCCGTCGTGATGAAGATACCGACAATATCCATTCTATCTATGTGGATCAGTGGGACTGGGAAAAGATCATTACACGGGAAGAGCGTAATGTGGACACCTTAAAAGATGTTGTCCGCACCGTTTATTCTGCACTGAAGAAGACTGAAAAATACATGGCAATTCAGTATGATTATATCGAAGAGATTCTTCCGAAGGATATTTTCTTTATCACTTCCCAGGAACTTGAAGATATGTATCCTGGTCTTTCTCCCAAGGATCGTGAATATAAGATTGTAAAGGAAAAAGGTGCCGTATTCATCATGCAGATCGGTAAGATGCTGGCATCCGGCGAACCACACGACGGTCGTGCACCGGACTATGATGACTGGGAGCTGAACGGTGATATCATCGTTTATTATCCGGTTCTGGATATCGCTTTGGAGCTTTCTTCCATGGGTATCCGTGTGGATGCAGCTGCTCTGAAGCACCAGCTGGAGGTTTGTGGCTGTGAGGAACGTGCGGAAATGGATTTCCAGAGGGCTATTTTGAATGATGAACTGCCGTTTACGATCGGTGGCGGTATCGGACAGTCCCGTATCTGTATGTTTTATCTGCGGAAGGCTCATATCGGAGAGGTTCACTGTTCGTTATGGCCGGAGGAGACGGTGAAACTGGCGGAAGAGCATAATATTCCGTTACTGTAAATCTTGAAAATTAGTTTTCCTATAGGGACGCGAGAGGGATCGGGGGTCCCGGGGGCAACAACTTGGACAGGGCAACTTTGAACTAGCCACTAACTGCGACTATATTCGCTTGGGTCAGCTGACCCAAGTGAAAGTCTCCGTAAGTGTCGGATTTCAAAGCTTGCCCTAAACGCCCAAAAAGTGTTGTTGCCCCCGGGACCCCCGATCCCTCTCGCTGTGTGTTGGCTGGGACTGAATCTCTTTATCTAAATATTCTTTAAAAATCAACTATTATTCCTCCGCTTTCAGTTTAATCTTTTAGCCCTCTGTATTTTCTGGCTATTGTTTTTACATTTTCTTGCCTTACTCATCTGCCTGTTCTTATTTATCTTATTCTGCATGATTTAATTCTTAATGTATCTTACTATCTTTACACTTCAAAACAGAGATATGTACTTTTCTTGTACTACGTTCAAACCTATGCTCTATTTATTTTCTTCCAACACCCTTCCCCACACATCCTCACTTCCCCCTTTGCTAACGCTCAGGGAGCGGCTGGAGTTTCTTGTCAGGGCAACACTTTGTGGGCGGTTAGGGGAAGCTTTGAGATCCGGCACCTACGCAGACTTTCGCGAGGGTCAGCTGACCCTCGTGAATTGTAGTCGGAGTTGGTGACTAGCTCAAAGTTCCCCTGCCCACGTTGCCCGGACAAGAAACTCCAGCCGCTCCCGTCCGCTTTAGCAACCTTTATTCTCTTTTTACAGTTCGATCTCCCCATCAAACACAACCGCTGCCGGTCCAGTCATGTATACCAGGTTTTCTTCCCGATCCCAGTAAATCTTCAGATCCCCGCCGAGCAGTTTCACTGTCACTTCCTCTTCTTTCACATATCCGTTCAGAATCGAAGCCACAGCTACCGCACAGGCACCTGTTCCACATGCCAGTGTCTCTCCGGAACCACGTTCCCACACCCGCATTTCTACGGTATGATCATCCAGCACCTTCGCAAATTCTGTATTTACCCTGTCAGGAAAAGCCGGATGAAACTCAAACTTCGGACCGATCTTTTCGATGTCTAATCCTTTTACATCGTCAATGTATGTGATCGCATGTGGGTTACCCATTGATACGCCGGTGATGCGATATTCTTTTCCGTCTACCAGAAGGGGTTCATTGATCACCTGCTCTTTTTCGGAAACTACCGGGATTTTTGCGGCTTCGAGGATCGGTGCGCCCATATTAACTTTTACCAGCACCACTTTCCCGTTTTCCACGGTCAGATCCAGATACTTGATGCCGCTTGCCGTCTCCACAGAGACAGATGTTTTGTCTGTCAGACCGTAATCGTATACGTATTTCGCCACACAGCGGATTCCGTTTCCACACATCGCTCCACGGGAACCGTCTGCATTGTACATATCCATCTGGAAATCTGCCACCTCGGATGGTTTGATCAGAATCAGTCCGTCAGAACCGATTCCGAAATGACGGTCACTGACTTTGATCGCTGCTTCTCTGGGATCTTCAACCTTTTCTTTAAAACAGTTTACATATACATAATCATTTCCGATACCCTGCATTTTCGTAAATTTCATAGAATTTCCTCACTTTCTGCTGCCACTTAGATTGTCTGTTTGCAACGGTTCCGTAGCTATTGGTTCGTAACTGCGAAGATAGCGAACCGTTATATCTGTTTTATTTACAGTTGCCTCATTCATATTAGAATTATGCTCATTATAGCGTATTCCCTCCTTTTTGGGAAGTCCGCGTTGACAAACCGGGAGGCAATCCATTACAATCTTAATAGAGTTTTTATAATTTTACCATTTAATCAGAGGAGGGAAATAAACCATGGAAAAACTCTTTAAACTGAAAGAGCATAACACCACGGTAAAAACAGAAGTGATGGCCGGTATTACCACATTTCTTACCATGGCGTATATACTCGCAGTTAACCCTAACATGTTAAGTGCTTCAGGAATGGACAGCGGAGCTGTCTTCACAGCTACCGCACTGGCCTCTGCACTGGCAACCTTTATTATGGCGTTCTGGGCAAATTATCCGATCGCACTGTCTGCAGGTATGGGGCTGAATGCTTACTTTGCTTATACAGTATGTCTTGGACAGCTGCAGGGAATCGATGATCCCTGGAAGATCGCACTGGCTGATGTACTGGTAGAGGGTATCATTTTCATTATTCTTTCATTTTTCAAATTGCGTGAAACGATCGTCAACGCAATCCCTGAGAACCTGAAATACGGTATTACATCCGGTATCGGTCTGTTTATCGCATTTGTTGGTCTTAAGGGTGCCGGTGTTGTCGTATCTGATGACTCCACACTGGTTGCACTCGGTAACTTCGGAAGACCGGAAGTTGCTCTGTGCCTGATCGGTATCCTGGTGATTGCTGTGATGAATCACTATAATGTAAAAGGATCTATTCTCTGGGGTATCCTGATCACCTGGGTTTCTGGGAATCATTGCTCAGCTGACAGGCTGGTATGTAGTAGATCCGGATGCTGGGGCTGCCTCTCTGATTCCGTCTCTGAGTGCTTCTTCCTTCATCCCGCCGTCCATCTCATCAACTTTCTGCAAATTTGATTTTGCATGGATCGGTTCTCATGTATCTGAGTTCGTTGTTATCGTATTCTCATTCCTGTTTGTAGATATGTTCGATACCATCGGTACTGTTATCGGTGTTGCCGAAAAAAGCAGATTTGCTGGATGAGGACGGTAATCTTCCTCGCGTAGGTCGTGTCCTGATGGCGGATGCTATCGGTACGGTAGCAGGTTCTATGCTTGGTACTTCCACCGTTACCAGTTTCGTAGAGTCCAGTTCCGGTGTTGCGGAAGGCGGAAAAACCGGTCTGACTGCTATGACAACCGGTATCCTGTTTTTGGTTGCACTGTTCCTGTCACCGATCTTCCTGGCTATTCCAAGCTTTGCCACAGCTCCGGCTCTGGTAATCGTTGGTTTCTTTATGGCTTCTTCCATCAAGAAAATGGAATTCGACGGTGATCTGGCAGATGCTGTCGGCGGATATCTGGCATTCCTGATGATGCCTCTTACGTATTCTATCGCAAACGGTATCATGTTCGGTGTTCTGGCATGGTTCATCATTAAAGTATGCACCGGTCAGCTGAAAAAGATTCATCCGGTTATGTATATCGTATGTGCACTGTTTATTATCCGTGTAATTACAATTATTATTTAATTCGGAAATGTTATAAACAACATAAAAAATATGCCCCGGAGGACCATATCAGAATCCTCCGGGCATATTTTTCTTTCACAGTAATGTCTGTTTTATTTTTCTGCTTCCATACGAAGAACGGTGATGTGCGCCGGATTCTCGTAATCTTTCTCATATCCGTTATCGTTGTAGTACTCGTACTCAGCAACATTTTCTACAAAACCGATGCACTCCGGATGATCAAAGTCTACTTCGTCCACGGTATAAGACAGAGTCATCGCCTACTCATCCACAGTAAAATAAGGCAGTGCACCGTTTTCCTGTTCCGGTTTGTTTAACACGGCTTCTGTTTCAATCACGTTTCCATACACGTATCTGCGAATCATAGTTTTCTTACCTCCATAAATCTTTAGAGCGTGTCTGAAAAAGGCTTTTCGTGAGCTGCGAGTCCCAGTTTGTGGGAGATTTTATCCGAATAAGGGCGGCGTAGCGGGCTACGGCAACCGAATGAGGGTAAAATATACCGCAAAGTGGGGCTTGCAGATTGCGGAAATGATTTTTCAGACACGCTCTAGTGCTATCCCGATAACGTTCCCGCATCTTTGCTGCTGTTTCGTTACCTCTCTTTTTCTTTAGTATACAGGATATTCCATGAAAAAAATTGCCTTATTTTAACTGAAAGCTACTTTACTTTGACTTTTCCGGAATCTGTCTGCCATCCGTTGTCATCCGATAGTGATCTTTGTAAACCATCTGTGACACTGTTACCGCCTCATATCCCTCCTCTTTCAGCCGTGGATGCAGCAACTTCACTATTTCTCCGGTATTTTCTCCTTCCCCATGGAAGCGGAGAATCTCACCATCCCGGATCGTACAGGACTGCAGCAGCTGCCTGACAAGTTCACTGGCTTCATACTCTTTCCAGTCCATACTGTCGACACTCCATGCCACCGGATAGCTTCCACAGGCATATATCGTCCGGAGTACTTCATTATTATATTCCCCACCGGGAATACGGAAAAATATACATGGCTCCTCTGTAACTGTTCCGATCGTCTCCCTGATCTTCCGAAGTTCCTTTCTGCACGCTTTCGTCGTCATCTGTTCCACGCATACCGCCTGTTCACCCAATCCCTGTATCTCATGTCCCTGCTGACAGATCTGTATTGCCAGACTCCTGTGTTTCTCGATCCAGGACGGAGTGGCAAAAAATGTGGCCGGAATTTCCTGCTGCTGCAGTATCTGTAATATCTGTTCTGCCTGCCCCTTCCCTGTTTGCGTTCCGCTCAGTTCAAAGGTATAAGCTATCTGCTTTTTCCCGGTTTGCACAGAACAGATCGGCAGCTCCTGCCCGTTCACACTGGTACTTGCCGTGACAACCTTTTTCCCCACTTGTGCCCAGTAAAAAACAGACAACCCGGTGATCAGCACAAGTGCCAGGACGCCCACACCCCACATTCCCTTTTTCATGTTTTTCGTCCATTCCCCGGCATTCTCTCTTTACTATATGGACACAGGAGGCGTTATATGACTCCGTTATTCACGTAAACTACATTGGTCCGGTGAAGCAATCTTGCTCATCACAGCAGTCCTCAAAAGCTCATATAAGCACATCATATTATTCGATATCCGCAGAAATTGAAAAAGGCTGTCTCCTGGACATCATCCGTGACAGCCTGTTATCCATTTTTTATTTTCACTCACGTAACTGTTCAGTACCTTCACAGTTACGAGCCAAAATTGCCTCGCGGTACAGTGGCTACTGAATAGTTACTAACTCACGATGTTTCCCACCAGTACATAAGATACAATGTACATGATCACCGTTGCCATGGCAATTCCGCAAAGAATAGCCAGTGAAGATTTTTTAATATCGATGCCAAGCAGGGACGCAATCAGAGCACCCGTCCATGCGCCGGTTCCCGGAAGGGGGGATTCCCACAAATAACACCAGCCCCCAGAATTCATATTGCTGGATCTTTTCACTTCTTCCCATCGCCCGGTTTTCCAGTTTTACGATCAGTCCCCGGAAGCATTTTACTTTTTTCATCCACTGGAAGATCTTCTTGATAAACAGCAGGATAAACGGAATGGGTAAAATATTTCCGATAATACAGATCGGGATTGCCTGCACAGCGGATACTTTCAGAAGCGAACTGGCAAGCAGTCCCCCTCGAAGTTCCAGAAGCGGCATCATCGAAATCAGAAAAACGACTGCTTTCTCCGATATATAAGGTCCTAAAGTTGTGGCAAACCATGTAACAAGTGATTCCATATAGTTCTCCTATTTTTTATATTCTTTTAGAAATTTAATTAATTTCTCCATATCCTCCTGTGTTCCGATCGTGATACGCAGATAATTGTCGATTCTCGGCTTCTTAAAGTAACGCACGATAATGTTGGCTTCCCGGAGTGCTGCAAACAGTTCTGCTGCCGGAATCTCCGGGTGAGAGGCAAAGATAAAGTTCGCTTTGGAATCTCCGAAGACAAATCCGAGTTTTGTCAGTTCCTTCTTGGTCCACTCTCTGGTCTCCACCACTTTATGCACTGTTTCCTCAAAATATGCCCTGTCAGCAATCGCAGCTGCCCCGAGCGCCAGAGTGGTCTGATCCATGGTATAGGAATTGAAAGAATATTTCACATCGTTCAGATATTTGATCAGTACCGGATTACCCATGGCATAGCCGATACGCATACCTGCCATTCCTCTGGATTTGGAAAAGGTCTGAACCACCAGAAGGTTATCGTACTTTTCGATCAATGGCAGCGCAGATGCCGCACCAAAGTCCACATAAGCTTCATCCACAACTACGATCACATCCGGATTAGCTTTGATGATTGCTTCCACATCCTGCATGCCAAGCTCCACACCGGTCGGTGCGTTTGGATTAGGGAAAATAATTCCTCCGTTTTCCCGGAAATAGTCTTCTTTCCGGATCGTAAAATCATCGGTCAGCGGAACCGTCTCATACGGGATCCGCAGCATATCTGCCCACACATCGTAAAAAGAATAGGTGATATCCGGGAATAAAATCGGCTTTTGGGAATTAAAAAATGTCATAAAAATCATCGCCAGAACATCGTCAGAACCTACGCCCACAAACACCTGGTCTTCCTGCAGCTGATAAAAATCAGCGATGCCTTTCACCAGTACGGAAGCTGCCGGATCCGGATACAGACGCATACAGTCCACATCGATCGCTTTCAGTGCCTCTGCCACTTTCGGTGACGGCGGATATGGGTTCTCATTGGTGTTCAGTTTGATCAGATTTTGTACTTTTGGCTGTTCGCCCGGTACGTAGGGAACTACTTTCCGGACATTCTCTTCCCATGTTTTCATCGGTATCTCCTCATTCTTTCCTGCATCTGTGTCGGACTGCCTGCTTCGCGTCTTCTGCACATTTTTACGCACTACTGTGTATTATAAATATATTCGACACTTAAGTCAACGGACGATATACACTAAAAAAGGTCCATCGGACCTTTTTGTCGTATGCTTGGCAACAGAAAATGACCGGCAGATCTTCGCATACCGGTCATTATATGATACCAGAGTCCCAGACTCAGAAATCTGACAAAAACATCATAATACATCAAAATTGCATATTGTACAGTCCAGCATAGATACCACCCTGAGCCAGCAGACTCTTATGGGTTCCCTCTTCTGCAATACCGTCTTCTGTCAATACCAGGATTCTCTGTGCGTTTCGAATCGTCGATAACCGATGGGCGATCACAAACGTGGTTCTGTCTTTGGCAAGCATTTCCAGAGAATGCTGCACGATCTTTTCACTCTCGTTATCCAGTGCTGAAGTCGCTTCGTCAAAAATCAGAACCGGTGGATTCTTTAAGAATACCCGGGCGATGGAAAGTCGTTGCTTCTGACCGCCGGAAAGCTTTACACCTCTCTGTCCGATATCCGTATGATACCCCTCCGGCAGGCTCATGATGAATTCATGGGCATTTGCCGCCATGGCTGCATTCACCACTTCTTCATCGGTAGCTTCCGGTTTTCCGTAACGGATATTTTCCAGGATCGTTCCTGCAAACAGATAGACATCCTGCTGCACGATACCGATCTGTCTCCGCAGATCTTTTAGTTTCACATCTCTAATATCGATGCCATCCAGCAAAACAGCTCCTCCGGTTACATCATAGAATCGGGGAATCAGGGAACACAGAGTTGTTTTTCCTGCACCGCTGCTTCCGACTAACGCTACATATTCTCCCGGCTTCACATCCAGATTTACATGAGACAGTACATTTTCTTTATTTTCACTGTAATGGAACGATACATCCTCAAACTGAATCTCTCCCTTCACCCGATCCAGAGACTGTGCATCCTCTTTGTCTTTGATATCCGGTGCGATACTCATAATCTCCAGGAAACGTTCGTAACCGCTGTAACCGTTCTGGAACTGTTCCGTGAAGTTTACCAGCTTTTTCACCGGTTCGGTAAAGTTATTAATATATAGAAGAAATGTCACCAGATCCGCTGCGGAAAGTTCCCCGTTCATCATCAGCCATGCACCCATCAGCAGGGATCCAACCGTGATCAGTGTGGAAAATACTCCCATCCCGGAATTGTAAGACCCCATAAACCGGTATGTCCTTTTCTTCGATGCCACAAACCGGCTGTTGCCTTCCTCGAACTTATCCATCTCGGTCTCTTCATTGCTGAAAGATTTAACTACACGGATACCGGAAAGACTGTCCTCAATCTGACTGTTAATATCTGCGATTCTGGCACGGTTTTCCCGGAATGCCCCACGCATCCGGTTATTCATCCCTACCGCATACAGCAACATGATCACTACAAAACCGATCGCAACTAACGCCAGTTTTGCATTGATTATCAACAGGATAATAAATGCTCCCACCAGCTTGATCGTGGAGATGACCACATCTTCCGGTCCATGATGTAACAGTTCTGTGATATCAAACAGGTCACTGGTGATTCTTGAGAGCAGATGTCCCACTTTCTGATTATCAAAAAATGCAAAGGACAGCTTCTGGTAATGTCCGAAGATTTCATTTCGCATATCGTGTTCGATCTTCGCACCCATCACATGACCATAATACCCGATAAAATAGTTACAGTATCCTTCTACGATCACCAGCAGCACCATAAAAATTCCCAGCCGGATGATGGTCGAGGATGCTTCCTCAATAGGAAGCAGCACAACAGTTCCCGTAATATACCGCACCATTAACGGAATCACAAGGGTAATGGCTGCTCCGATCATTGCAAACACCATATCCGCTAGGAACAGCCCCTTATACGGTTTGTAATACGCCGACAATTTTTTCTTTTTGTTCTCCATATTTTTCCTCCCAAAGTTTCTGCCATACTTTTTCATTCCATGCCATTTAGTATAGTAGTACCTTCCGGAAAGTGCAATGTAGAATCTTGTATACTTTTTCTTTTATTACGAAATTTTCAAAAAACTACATCAGATACACAAAATAAGCCAGATAAGCTATCAGCATCACAATACCCGCCGGCCTGGTCAGCGCCCGTTTTCTCCAGATACAGACCCATAACAGAAGCCCGGCTCCCAGCGCTATCACCGTATCAATGCCAAATCCCGGGAGAAACTCCACCGGAACAATCAGTGCTGCCGTACCTACCACGAACAAAATATTGAAAATATTGCTTCCCACGATATTTCCGATCGCAATATCTGCTTTTCCCTTCCGTGCTGCAGACACCGAGGTGAACAGCTCCGGAAGGGATGTTCCAAGTGCCACCACTGTAAGACCGATCACACGCTCACTGATTCCCAGCCCCCTTGCAATTGCCTTTGCCGCATCCACGGTAACATCACTTCCCCAGACCACCAGCAGCAGTCCCAGTATCGTTGCAAGGAGCAATTTCCACATCGGTTTTGCTTCCTCCTCGACCACTTCTTCTTTGTTCTTTTTTGCACAATAAAACAGATATCCCAGATAAAGTAAAAATGCCACCCAGAGGATAACACCTTCGCTGAGTGTAATCTGATTTCCGCTTTTTCCCAGTACCAGTAACAGAACTGTAATTATCATCATATAAGGAATCTCGATCCATATCGTAGATTTCTGTACCGCCACCGTTGTGATCACCGCAGTGATACCAAGAATGATCAGAATATTCAAAATATTGCTCCCCACAATGTTTCCGATCGTAATCCCCGCGTTCCCTTTTAACGCCGAGTTGATACTCACTGCCGCCTCCGGCATACTTGTTCCCATGGCCACAATGGTCAGTCCGACTACCAGCTGGGGAATCCCGAATCGCTCTGCAATTCCCGACGCTCCATCCACAAACCAGTCAGCACCTTTTACCAGCATCAAAAAGCCCAACACCAGCAACAACACCTGTAAAATCATTTCCATTCTCTTTTCCTCCTGCTTTCCGTGTGCCCTGGAAATGTCCGGTTCTTTGTCGGCGCTTCTTTTATATAGAAAAAGAACGAGACTTCCACCGCACACAAATAATGCGATAAAAGTCTCGTTCTTCTTTCAGTGGATTCCCCGGTCTTTCGACGTGATGACGAGGTATCCAACACCTGACTGGTGTGAACTACTCCCTGTTATCTTCTATTAGAATATCAAAGGACAGCTTCACATGTCAATCAGAAAATTTCAATATTTTATATTATTTGATTGCTTCGAAACCATGCTCCAGATCAGCGATGATATCGTCGATGTTTTCTGTACCGATGGACAGACGTACAGTGCTTGGTGTGATACCTCCTTCTCGCAGTTCCTCTTCATTCATCTGAGAATGAGTGGTGGATGCCGGATGGATGACCAGAGATTTTACGTCTGCTACGTTAGCCAGCAGTGAGAACAGTTCCAGAGATTCTGTGAATTTCTGTGCTTTCTCCTGTCCACCCTTTACTTCGAAAGTAAAGATGGAAGCTGCACCGTTCGGGAAATATTTGTTATACAGATCCAGCTGATGGCCTTCTGCCAGAGATGGATGGTTTACTTTTTCTACCTGTGGATGGTTCTTCAGGAATTCTACAACCTTCAGAGCATTTTCCACATGACGTTCTACACGAAGAGACAGTGTCTCCAGTCCCTGCAGAAGCAGGAAAGAGTTAAATGGAGAAATGGTAGCTCCCTGATCTCTCATCAGAGTAGTACGGATCTTCATTACATAAGCGATGTTTCCGCATGCTTCGCTGAATACAACACCATGGTAAGATGGGTTTGGTTTTGTGATTCCCGGGAATTTGTCGTTCTGAGTCCAGTCGAATTTGCCGCCATCAACGATCACACCACCCATTACGCTTCCATGTCCACCCATGAACTTGGTTGCGGAATGTACGACGATGTCTGCGCCATGCTCCAGTGGACGAAGCAGGAACGGTGTAGCAAATGTGCTATCTACGATCAGCGGAATACCGTTTTCATGAGCTACTGCAGATACCGCTTCCAGATCCAGTACATCGGAGTTTGGATTGCCCAGTGTCTCACCATACAGAAGTTTGGTGTTTGGCTGAATGGCTTTACGGAAGTTCTCCGGATCAGAAGGGTCTACAAATGTTACGGAGATTCCCTGCTCTTTTAAAGTATTTGCAAACAGGTTGTATGTTCCACCATAAACGTGTGCAGAAGATACGATATGATCACCTGCTGTCGCAATGTTCTGTACAGCGTATGTGATAGCTGCGGAACCGGTTGCTGTAGCCAGAGCTGCTGCGCCGCCTTCCAGTGCTGCTACTCTCTCTTCGAAAACAGAGCTTGTCGGGTTCATCAGACGGGAATAGATGTTACCGCCTTCTGTCAGTCCGAAACGTCCTGCTGCCTGCGCGGAATCTTTGAATACATAAGATGTTGTTGCATAGATCGGCACTGCTCTCGCATCGGTAGCCGGGTCCGGATGTTCCTGTCCTGCATGTACCTGTAAAGTTTCAAATTTATAATTCTTGCTCATAGTCTTTTCTCCTCTTATTCTTTCTGTAATATCGAATCCCTCTTGGGTCATTAGTTTCACTTTTTACTTTTTCTTCCGCTCTTCGGACTGCTGTTCGCCGGATCCGCTGCGGAATCTCTGACGGTCACACTTTTGTGCTTCACATTCGTCCAAATCTGTAATTGTGGCGGACTAATAAGGGTAATCTCTCTTTCATTTCCCTATTCCCTACCTCTCTAGTATGTTTATGAGCATATATTACCACCATATCCCCACCACGTCAATAGGTTTTTACATTTTTTTCCTCATTTTCTTTTTCTCCCTATTCCTTGACAAGTACTTCGTCCTTTCGATATAATGAAATAGAGAACTCAAACGAACACATGGCTTTCGCATGAAAACGCCCCGCGGGATACCCCTGCGTGAGTACAGACTCGTATTCTTTCCATGGATACGGGCTTTTTTTATGCGTTCAGTCTTACGAAAACAGAGGTGACAATTATGATGTATGATGTAATTATTGTCGGAGCCGGTCCTGGAGGAATCTTTTCTGCCTATGAACTGGTTCAGAAAAAAACCGGGGTTGAAAATTGCTGTATTTGAGGCGGGTA
>ENA-OPZZ01001391-OPZZ01001391.1-human-gut-metagenome-genome-assembly--contig:-NODE-1391-length-15028-cov-3.208577_pt1 | contig 15028 bp, 7 predicted proteins | sample MGYA00242487_ERZ504511 | MGnify/ENA primary metagenome ERZ504511 (study PRJEB26092, sample SAMD00036241) | human gut metagenome | host: Homo sapiens | study: EMG produced TPA metagenomics assembly of... | reverse complement strand
CTATAAGGGTGACAGGCACGTCATCAAGTTCGATTTGCCGTGACCAGTTCATGGTAATGAGCTTTGCGCAGTTACGAACAGGTCCTAGGGCTGGACAACATATAAAATATTTTGTGTAAATGGAAAATACGGGATTCAAGAATTTGAGTCTCGTATTTTCAAGAAAATATAAAAAAAAAAATCAAGTAGTGCCCAGAATGAGATATTAAGCAAGGAGTTCCTTAGTCAGTTTAAAACAAAAGCCGATGTAAGCAAGTTCCTGAAGCAGTTGCATGCCCTGGTGTTGGAAAAGAGGCTTGAAGGCAAAATGGATGCCCATTTGAAGTATGAAAAGAATTCTGCGGCAGGAAAGAACACTGGCAACTCCCGGAATGGCAGTTATCCGAAGAAAATCCAGACCAAACATGGAGAATCTGTCTTTTCCATTACACGTGACCGTAATGGCCAGTATGATCCGATAGCCGTGCCCAAACATGAAAGCCGTGGACTTTCGATAGAAAAGTTTGTTGTCTCCTTATATACCAAAGGGAGGATCGTTTCTGACATAAAGGAAGAAATGCGTGAGATTTACGAAATAGAGCTCTATACGTCAGCTATTTCTATCATCACAAACAAAGTAAATCAGGCAGCCCAGGAGTGGCAGAACCGACCTTTAGATCCTGTTTGTCTCATTGTCTGGATGGACGGCATCGTCTTCAAGGTACGGGATAACGGCAAGATCATAAACAAAACTGTCTATCTTTGTGTCGGTCTGAAACAGAACGGTTTAAAGGAGGTTCTTGGTATGTGGGTCGGCAAATCGGAAAGTTCTTCTTTCCGGATGGGCGTCCTGACCGATTTTAAAGCCCGTGGAGTACAAGAAATCCTGATTACTTGTACCGACAATCTGAATGGATTTACGGATACCATTCGCACCGTATTCCCTCAGTCATCCACTCAAATCTATGTAGCACATCAGATCAGAAACTCCTGTAAATATGTCATTTATAAGGACAAGAAAGAGTTTACGGCGGATATGAAGAATATCTATAATGCACCCAACAAAGAGGTTGCTACTGCAGGACTTGATAATTTGGAAAAGAAATGGGGAGGAAAGTATCCTTACGCTATACTTTCATGGAGAAACAACTGGGATGATTTGACTGTTTTCTTCCAGTTTCCGCTGGAGATTAGGAAAATAATCTATACCACAAATCTCATTGAAAACCTGAACGGAGAAATCAGAAAGTATACGAAATCAAAGCTTTCATTCCCTTCGGATGATGCAGTCAAAAAGACCGTTTATCTTTCACTTATGGAAATTGAGAAGAAATGGACACAGCCGATTCATAATTGGGGTTTAATTATGAATCAATTTATGCTTATTTTTGAAAACAGAATCCAGATATAAGAACAAACTTACAGCTGAATCCTGTTTCCATTTACACAAAATTTTGGACAGTATCTTTTAGAGGCATTTACAGAATATCCCTAATTACGTCTGAAATAACGCATCTGTTTAATATCATACGTATCAACAAATGTATCACCAATAACAGTTAGTATATTATCCTTATACCTGATAGTATATGGTTTTAGTTGACTTTTATACGGCTGATGTAACACTATAAATTCAGTAGACTTACATTTCCTTCTAACAATACTCATTGGTTTTCTTGAAGGAATTCCTTCTCTCAGACTAGCATCCCATCCTTCACCTGTCACAGTATAAGGTGTAAATGCAGTTATATATTCAGATTGCCCGTTGTTAACAATCTGAGTATAAATACCAATATTATCGGAATCGAAAAAATGAATAGCTAAATCATTTTTAACATCAGACTTCTGAGCATCAAACAACCAGATATTATCAGACCGCTTAGATTTACCATCAATAGTTCCGAATTTATATTCCCTATTGAGTTCACGAGTATAATTAGTCATAGTACTATTACCAAAGCTCTCAACATTTCCCCAAGAGTGAAGCACATAATCATATACATGTTCTGCTTCAGAATCAAGTTTGAATATATCAACAACATATTCATCGACGACAGCAATGGTTCGTTTTTGCTTTACTCCATGATAAATTTCCCCTTCTACAGAGATGATCTTCATATTTCCAGATCGAGAAATCTCTGAGAACTTCTCACCAGGGCGTTCCGGTTTGATCTGAGGATAATGAATATTAGTACTATCAGGTTCTTTAAAGTCTGTAACAACTGTATTATGATTAATAATCCGTTGTGAAAGTGGAGTACTATTGGCTCTTCCCTTTCTTGGAGCAAGATAATCCCAATCCAAAAACCAATGATGATAAATATTCTTTCCAAAACAATTTATATTGATACTGAAGTGGTCGTTTTCTCCATGATACTGTTGAGAAGCTCCATTTCTGATATGAACAGTAATCGGATGACGAGAAACATCCCAATAACTTGACGTTTCATCAGAACGAATAAGTGCGTCTCCCATTTCCTCCCATACCTTACTTTGCGCACTAGGAGGCAGTATTTTATCAGTATGCGTACCATAATACAAAGCCGGATTTCCGAAATATTGCACACAATACTCATCATTATCAGGGAAATGAGCCATTGCCCATCCCACAATAGGATCATTTTTTAAAGCGCGGTAATAAACAGGAAGCTTATTGTTTTTCCTGGATATCTGATCTGCAAAAATTCCAACTCTTTCAACCAAAACAGTATCATTCGCAAAATTAGGATAGTCAGAATGTTCACCATTAGAAAGTGAATAACCATCAGGAGTACATGATTCAATAAGCGAATGAATCATTTTCTTCAGACTTGCACCATTTCGGGGATGACTATATTCATAAAGATTTTCTTTATACGAATTAGCTTTTGCTGTTTCTGCCAATAACAGAAGACAACAGTCTACGTAACCAAAACAATAATGTTTGGGTTCAGGCCAAAATGAACCTTCGTCTCTGAATTTTCCAAGCATAGCCTTAAATCCCCACTTCCCATTGATAGCTTTCTCAATGGCCTGTTCGTCACCTAACATAAAACCATATAAGCCCAATCCTGTATTCCCCCAAAACTGAGTATTTCCCAATCTTTTAATATTATCGACATATCTATTAGCCTGAAATAAACTTTCGCGCATCCTAACTTGAAAAGCGTTTTGAATATCTCGCATAATAGGATGTTTTTTTGTCAAATCATAAGCAGTCATAAGACGACAATCATCAAACATAATTCTTGACCAGAAATATGAACTTACAGGCTTGTTGGGATTAAAGAGCGGAACATCGGGCTGTTTAAGTTTATAATAACTAACGAGTATCTCTTTTATTTTAGGCAGATATGTCTCATCGCCACAAATCCTATAATAAATAGCCGCTTCTTCAGCCCAATAAGATTTAGTAACAACACCCGAGAAATCCTGATTCCTCACTTGTGCACCCTTCACAACCCGTTCTTTGAGCTGTTCAAATAAATTGCTGGCCCAAGCATGATTCTGAATTCTTTGTCTGATTTCTATAAAATTATTTTCTCTGAATATAAGCCTTTCATCCCCTCCATAAATTTGGATTGGCATTTGTGCAAAAAAATTCTACAGAGACAAAAAGAAGTAATGCGATAATAAATAATATTCTTTTCATATTTACGTTTTTTAGCCTTAAATCTTATATAGTAAACATTATATAGATCAATTTGTTATATGACTCATTTTGTGACTGATTCTGAAGTTGTGTAATCCACAAGCAATAAGAATCACCATATCTTCAAAACCGAATTTATGGCATCTGAATCGTTCTTTAATAATACGGCATTTTTTCATACCACCTATGGCATGTTCCACGTTAATCCTGATTTCGGAAATCCGCTTGTTCTCTTGTTTTTCAACAGTAGTGAGCTCTTTCCTTTTTGTTGAGCATACATATTTCAACTCCATCCGGCATGTGTCCGATGAAACCTATATCTTACCAGAGCCTCGATGCCGTCCATCCAGACAATGAGACAAACAGGATCTAAAGGTCTATTCTGCCACTCCTGGAGGGCCAGATTAACCTTGTTTGTTATGATAGAAATAGCTAATGTAGAGAGTTCTATTTCGTAAATCTCACACATTTCTTCCTCTATATCAGAAACACTCATTCCTTTGGCATATAAGGAGACAACAAGCTTCTCTATAGAAAGTCCACGACTTTCATATTTAGGCACTGCTATCGGTTCAAACTGGCTGTTAAGGTCACGCGGAATGGAAATTATAGTGCCGAATCTTCTAAAGAAAAAACAAATTGTTTCATCAAACCATATTTTATAATATTCACTCTTTTCATACTAGCAACCAATGAACGATAAGGCTCGTAACAATTGTCTACGCATCCTTTGTTGGCATTGAGGTTTGAAGGGTCTACGCCTTTGGCAGTAGGGTCATTGTCCTGATATCTAAACCAGCTCCAACCAACGCAGTTGCTCGATTCGAGCAGGTTTATGATGAAGTTTTCGTAATGTATTCCTCTGTCTTTCTGAGTGCGTACTTTCCATCCGGCACCGGTGACGTTTGTCAGGCCGGAATCTTCTGCTTTCGTATAGAATTCTGTGATGATGAATGGTTTGTTAGCCCATACATCCCAGTTTTGCATATCTGTTTTTCTGATAGTCCAAAAACCATAGTAGTTGAAAGACACGATGTCGCAATGGCGGCCGGCGGCTTGCACTACCTCTTTAATGAATTTGGCACTGCCGTGCAGTCGGCTTCCCAGATACAGATGATGAGGGTCGTGTTTTTTCAGGGCACGGTTTACGATGGCATAATAACGGTCGGCTACGTATCCGGCGAATTCAGCTCTGAGTTCATCGGTGATTTGTTTGGCTGTAATGCCTTTGTCCTTCATCCATTTTTCGGCAGCCTTGCGTCCAAAATCGTTTTCAGGCAGTTTCAGATACCCCTCCAGATTGTTTTTACTGATGGGTAGTTCGTTGTCCGAGAAATAACCGATTACGTTGGAGTCATCTTTATAAGAAGCAATCATTTTGGGAATTTCCTGTTCGCAATAAGCTTCAAAACCCGGATCGAAGGCCAGAATACACTGGTTGGGATAACCGATGTTGCCCGAGAGTTGTTTGGTTACTTTCAGCGACCGTCCGTAGCCGGCCATCAGGTTGAGCATCGGGCAATAGGAAAACTTTCTGGCCTGCGACTTCTGGTTGTACAGCTGAATTGCCTTATCGTCCGACCATGTACCTGCTCCATTGAAACCGTATGAAGCCAGTTGCTCTATCGTCGTGTTAATCCAGTCTTGTTCGTCCTTGAACTTTTTGCTGAAATAAGTCTTGTTGGTTTCTCCTTTCCCTTGTCTTATCCCTACAACTGCGCTTTCGATGTGAAGGTATCCTTCCGGGTCGACCAGTACCCAACGGTTGTTGTACTTTTCGGTATAAAAATATCCGGTAGCTTTGAAGAGAGGCTTTTCGCCCTAGCTTCCGTATTTGTTTATCTTGTCCGGGCGGGTAGGAGCGTTTTCTAGGCAATCCACCGTTCGTGAAGGGTATTTTTTCCACTTGGGCAATTCGGATGTTTTTGTTCCATTCTTTGGGCTTCTACGTATATGTAATCGCCTTTGGCAGTTGTTTGGGCATAACTTGCTGCCGAAAGGATTCCGGCGCATAGAAATGACAGTAACAGTTTGCCATAAGGCAATTTCCGGTTTTTCTGATTCATATGATTGAATTTTACAATAATTTATTTTGCAAATTGCATTAGTCCGTTAACAGAGTTAAAAATATTGCATATTTAATTCTAATCAACGGAGTTATTATTCTTACTCAAGTTTCGCAGGTACGAAACTTGCAGGAGTTAAAAGGAGTTATCGTCCACCAAGGTAGGTTTAGAAATTAATGCCGATAGTTTTAGTGTTTGATTGGCATACTTTCACAAAGGTATTGCCCCTACTCCTTAACTCCCTAACTGCCACCTTTTTAATAAACTTATGTAACTTAAGTATTATTATTTAACCGTCTTGAGCGACGTATGGAACTCTGCCTTCTTTCCGGCCGGGACTTTCGATACAAATCCCACTCTCAGGGTTCCGGGATTATCGCTGTCGTAGCTGTGATGCGACTCATTGGTCCATATCTTCATTTCCACCTGTTCTGGAGTCTTGACTTCGAGCATCATTTCCCGTCCGTCCTTGGTCAGCAAAATACGGTTTTTGCCGGCTATTTCGGCCTCGGCCGGTGTCACCATGGTCCAGCGAACTTCGGTTTCCTTCGCTCCGTTGTCTACCTTGTCTACTACGTTGAGGTTGTTGTCGGCATCGAGATAGGCTGTACGGATGGTCTTACGGGCTGTGTTGCTGAAAATGGGAGTCAAATCCAATGTAGCCCCCTTCATGTCCTTCCGGCGGTAGTCTTCGACGAATTCAGCCTTACCTTCCACCTGATGGCGTTGTCCGTTCATTGTAAGGGTGGAGTGTCCGGTGTTTCCCAGACGGAATATACCCCATCGCTCCGAATCCTGGTCTCTTCCCCACAGATTGATACCTTGCTTTTCGATAAATTCATAACTTTCGGCACCGAGTTCAATGGACCACCGCACACCGTCTTTTTCGTAAATGAAGGTTCCGACATCCATGTGCGCATGCGAAGTATTGGCAGTCCCCCCTTTTATGCCTAGATAAGCATCGTTGGGCGAAGCCCATCCACTGCGGTAGGCAAAAGTAGGATTGATGCCTCTGTTGATCCAGAAGTTGGACTTCGGCTGGCCGATGGTCTTGAAGTCGGACATTGCCCGGAACACGAGCATGGAGGGAAGCAACCGGTGGGTGATGAAACGCTTGCTGATATTTTCGGCAAAGTCGGAAGGCAGTTTCCGCAAGGCCTGTTCTTCGAGCCACAGTAAGGTGGGGTCGTTCTGTTTGGCAGCAAACCAGTATTGCATGTTGTTGATGGATGCCTGCGAACCGCTGTCGGAGAAGTTAAAAGCCTTTCCGGTGGGTGTGGTCATGAACTGCATGAAACGGGCCGACTGCATGAAACCGGGTGCCTGGGTCAGTCCGGCTTCTGTTCCGAAAATGGTTTCCATGGCCGCTACCATCATTACCTGAAACGAGGTTCCGTAGCCCCAGTAGGTATAACCTTCGGGATATCCGCCATCGGGGCCATAGCTGCCCAGCGCGGCACGGTTGGTTTCGACCGCTTTTTCGATGATCCGTTCTGCCTCCTGCGGATGGTTTTCGTAGGTGGCCAGTGCACCGTACACCAGACCAGCGTTGCACACCTGGTTCCAGTTGCTGGTCATCCGGTAGAAGCGGGCATGCTGGAAATTGTCGGCTGCACGGAATCCCTTCGTATAAATGGCGTCGGAGAGCGTCTTTCTGTCGGCTTCGGACAGATAGTCGTACAGCCAGTCGTAACCGATGGCTACGGCCATTGTCATTTCGCCTACGTCGAGGAAATGTTTCGGATTCCAGTCCGTGAAGTTGCAGACGCTCAGCAGTTCTTTTCTGGCCCGCTCGGCATACACTTCCTTATCGGTAATTCTGTAGGCATAGGACAGGAAAAAGATTCGCTGCAAGGCTTCCCGGGATGTACCCAGGATTCTCCTCCCGATCTGCACCCGTTTGAGCGGAGTCTTTTCAAGATAGCCGTCGCAGACATCGAGGATGCCTTCGTGAATCATCCGCATGGAAGCGTCGTTTTTAATCAGTTTTTCAATTCTGCCTTCTTCTCCGGCTTTCAGAAGAAGACGGGGATGTCCGGATATCCTGCCATAGTCGAAAGTCTGTCCGGTCAATGTCATTCCTATCACAAGGAAAAGCGATACAAGAAAACTTTTTTTCATATATTTGAGTATGTTAAGTTGAATATGCTGTTTTGGCAAAAATCAAGTTTTTCGACGAAAGAAAATTTCAAATTCGTACAGAATAATAGTATTATCGTCTGCATGGCACACCCGTCCGACAACGAGACACGAACAGCCCGAACAAACGGCGGACTGAGGAAAAGAAAAAGTTGGAAGAATAAGATATTTAATCTAAATTTGTCCCCGTTAATCTGAATAACAAAGCATAAACCATCATTCTGCCAATCGTATATGCGAGCACTGTTTCTTGCCATATTATGCCTGTTTACAGGCTTAGGACTGTATCCGTCCAACCAGCGCGACATCAATGTCAAGGTAGTAGACGAACGTCTGGGTCTTTCTCATCAGTCGGTCAACTGTTTTTGGGAAGACGAATTCGGCTTCATGTGGATTGGAACCCAGAATGGTCTGAACCGCTTCGACGGCTATGAGGTAGAGACTTTTTTGCCGGATAACCGGAATCCGTACAGCATTCTTTCGAACAACATCCGCCAACTGTGTGGCGACCGGAACGGTCATCTGTTTGTCAGAAGTCTTCAATGTGTAGAAAGTTACGACATGCGCACCGAACGTTTTTCCGTCATTTACGAAGGCACAACAGGAGCAATGACCTGTATGCACGATTCCTTGTTTATTGCCTCAAGAAACAGTATTTATGTAAAGCCATTAGCCAGCCACCAATTTTCGGTCAAATATACATTACCTGATGAAGAAGAAATAAATCACATGCTGATAGACGATGTCAATAGCGAGGTAATAGTATCGACCTTGACCGGAAAACTATATTTTATTGACCTGAATACCGGAGAGATATTGAATAATCTGCAAACCGGCTTTTCCAATAATCTGTATCTGGACAAAAAACAATTCTTATGGGTCAACCTGCGCGATAAAGGACTGATCAGGATGAAAAACAGACAGATTATGAAAACTTACACCACATCCGACGGATTGATTCATGACAATGTCCGGACAGTATCTCAAGTTAACGATTCTTTGTTCTATATTGCCACCTATGGTGGTCTGCAATTACTTAACACCGTAAAAAATAAATTTACTACTTACGAATACGTTTTGAATGATGACATTTATGATGTTCGTTCCATTACATCCATGTATCTGGATTCGAACAAGACATTATGGATGGGGACCTTTTACAGAGGATTACAGTATTACAACACGGCAAATGATCGATACCGTTTTTGGGGAACATCCAAACGAAACAATAATATCTTATCTTCCAATATTGTATCTGCCATTACGGAAGACAAAAATGGAGGTATATGGCTCGGCACAGAAGGGAAAGGAGTCGACGCATTTAATTTGAAAACCCAAATCTCTTACCAATCACAATCAGACATTGTTAAATCTCTCTTTTATGACCCCCAAACAGACGAACTATGGATTGCAACTTTATTCGAAGGTGTCAAATCGTTAAACCTTCATTCTGGAGTTACCAAAAACGTTGCACCTGCCATTTACGATCAGAGCCATGTAAAAGTTTCATCGCTGATGAATCCTATAAAAATGATTGCCTCACCGCTAAACGACAACAGATTATTATTGGCTTCCCGTAATGGACTGGTAGAACTGGACAAAACCAACAATCGACTGTATAAAGTGGACGACAAGACTGTTTTAGGCGAAAACGTTTCACAAGTATGGGATGTATATCAGGACAACGATACTCTTTGGGTAATTACGTCGTACAAGCTGTTTTTAATTGACCTGAAGAAGCAAAAAAGGAATGCGTATACTTTCGACTATATTTCGCACCGCAGAAACAAACAGCATTTCAACTGCATATTAAAATCTCGTAGCGGAGATATATATTTAGGAACGACCGGTTCGGGCTTAGTACGCTATTGTAAGAAAAATCACTCTTTTGTCTTTTACGGCCAACAAGAAGGACTTGAAGGCGGATTCATTCACGGCCTTCAACAATGTCCTTTGGACAACCATATATACATAGCAACCAATATCGGCATATCCCGTTTCACAGAAGAGAACAACCGTTTCGAGAACTTTAGCTATCGTGACAACTGGCCTATATTTTCCATCACTCCAGGAGGCTTCTATATTTCTAATTCCGGGACGTTATACGTAAACGGACGCGACGGATTAGTACAAATAGAATGTGAACAATTAAAACAATCGCCGGTCGACTATCAACTCTACATCAAGAAAATCTGGGTCGACAACCAGATCGTCCAACCAGGTGATTCCCTGCTGATGGAAGCATCCCCGTTGTTTCAAAAAGAAATGACCCTCCCCCTTATACCAACTCGGTATCGTTTGCTGTGATTGCCAGCAACTGGAACAATCTTTCCAATGTAGAAATGGAGTATAAGCTGGAAGGATTCGACAAATACTTCATGCCCGTATCCAATCACCGGATTAACTATACCAATCTTTCTCCAGGAAAATACCGCTTAATTGTACGCGGCAAACAAGCCGGCCTTACGGGCGATTATCCTCAGACAACGTTCAATCTGAGAGTCTTGAGTCCTATTTATACCCGATGGTGGTTTGTACTGTCAGTAACGGTCATTGTCGGTATAGTCATATATATGCTGTTTTCGCTGTATTGGGGGCGTTACATCCTACGCCAGAAACTAAGGGAAGAAAAACAGGAAAAAATACGCAATGAAGAACTGAATCAGAAAAAGCTGCGGTTTTTCACCAGCATTTCCCACGAATTCCGTACACCGTTGACGCTAATCATGGGGCAACTGGAAATGCTGTTGATGCGACGCGACATCAAGCCCTCCATCTACAACCTGCTCCTCGGTTCCTATAAAAGCGCCAAACGGATGAATGCGCTTGTCGATGAAGTTATTGACATACGCAAACAGGAACAGAATTGCCTGAAGCTACAAGTCGCGGAATACAATTTGGTAGAAATACTTCAGGAAATCTGTCTGTCGTTCAAGGATTATGCCGCACACCGGAACATTGCATTCCAGTACATACCCCATGCAGAAACAATGGAAGCATGGATCGACCGCAGCCAGATGGAAAAGGTGATTTATAACCTCATCTCGAATGCCATGAAGTACACACCCGAAGGTGGTACTGTCACCGTAGACCTGACAGGCGAAGAAGAATGGATCGTAATACGTGTCAGTGACACGGGAATAGGTATTTCGGCCGAAGACCTGCCACACGTGTTCGAACGCTTTTGGCAGGCCGATGCCAATATAGAAACCGGTACACATGGCTCTGGCATCGGTCTGGCGCTGGCCAAAGGTATCGTCGAAATGCACGAAGGAAAAATAGAAGCCGCCAGCCAGGTTGGCAAAGGCACGACATTCACCATCTGCCTGAAATACGGATGTTCGTTCTCGGGCAAACAGGTTGTTGTCAGAAAAAAGGCAGAGGTAATAAAAGAACCTGATATATTACCCCTACAACCAGATGGAAACAGTAAGAAGCAGGAAGTGGCGCAAGCTAAAATACTGGTGGTAGAGGACAACTCGGACTTACAACACTTCCTAATGCAAATATTCGGATCGCTTTACGAAGTACGCGCCGTATCCAACGGCGAAGAAGCTTTGTCGATAGCCCGCGAATGGCAGCCCGACCTAGTATTAAGCGACATTATGATGCCTGTCATGTCGGGATTGGAACTGTGTTCCAAACTCAAGACCGAAATGGCCACCAGCCATATTCCGGTGGTTTTACTCACGGCAAAAAATGCAGAAGAGCATGTGGTGGAAGGACTGCTGACAGGAGCCGACGATTACATCACCAAGCCCTTCAACGTCAACATTCTGATAGCCCGTTGCAACAACATCATCAAAGAAAGAAGACATCTGCAAGCCATATACAAAAAAGATGTCGAATCGGACAGCAGCATCCTGACAGCCAATCCGGAAGACAACAAACTAATCAGCACTGCCGCAGAAATCGTAAACAAACACCTGGCAGATACAGAGTTTGATGTACAGACTTTTGCCCGCGAGCTTGGGGTGAGCCGCACCATCCTGTTCTCGAAAATCAAAGGTATCACCGGACAAACGCCCAATGAGTATATCGCTTCTTTGCGTCTGAAGCAGGCAGCATCGAAACTACAGAAAGAGCCGGATAAGAGCATCTCCGACATAGCCTATGAATGCGGATTCTCTTCGCCAAGCTATTTCATCCGCTGCTTCAAAACAAACTTCAATGAAACGCCCGCTTCATTCCGTAAACAATTAATTAACAGAAGGATACAAACAAAACAAACATAAAAAAAGTACGTTTTTGATTTATTCCTGAATGATTTTTATATAGTTATTGTAGAATAATGCACTACTTTGCAGCAAAGTTCAAACAATAATTATATGAAAAGCAAACTATCCTTATTTTTAATGCTATGTATAGCCATAGTAGTTGGGGCAAATCCGCATTACGACAAGAAGACTTATCGAATGGTAAAAAGCGCATTGAACAAATCGGTAGAACATTCGATGCGTATGTATGAAAGTGTCAAGAATAATAAAAACCTCTTTCCACGTACAGCTGACGAAAAAGGTTTTGTAACAAGCAAAGCATCGTGGTGGTGCAGCGGATTCTTTCCTGGTACTTTATGGTATCTTTACGAATACTCGCACGATAAAAAACTGCGCGAAGCAGCTGAAGACATGACCGAACGCCTGAACGGAGAGGTTTACAACAAAAAAGACCATGACATAGGTTTCAAGATCAATTGCAGTTTCGGCAACAGCTATCGCTTGACCCACAACGAAACTTACAAGAAACAGATTATTCGGGCAGCCCAATCGTTGGCAACCCGATTCAACAAGACAGTAGGCTGTACGCGCTCGTGGGACAGAAGAGACTGGGGATTCTGTGTCATCATCGACAACATGATGAACATGGAATTGCTGAACGTCGCTTCCATTTATTCGGGAGACCCGTCGTTTATGGAAATGTCCAAATCGCATGCCGACGTGACAATGGCCAATCATTTCCGTCCGGACTTCAGCTGCTACCATGTAGTAGGCTACGACGAAGCAACAGGCAAAGCTCAACAGAAAGTAACCCATCAGGGATATGCCGACAATTCCGACTGGGCGCGAGGACAGGCCTGGGCATTATACGGCTACACGATGATGTACCGCCAAACCGGTGATATCCGCTATCTGAACCATGCTGTCAACATTGGCAGATTCATTCAAAGCCATCCGAACATGCCTGCCGACAAAGTTCCTTACTGGGATTTCGACGACCCCAAAATCCCTCATACGTATCGCGACGCTTCTTCGGCTGCCATTATGGCTTCGGCTTATCTGGAATTGTCTACTATGGTAAAAGACCGGAAGCTAGCCAAAGATTTTTTCCAACTGGCCGAACTGCAATTGAAATCATTATCCTCGCCAGAATATTTTGCGCAGACAGGTACAAACCACAATTTCATACTGATGCATTCTACCGGCAACCTCAACAAGGGTTACGAAGTGGACGCCCCCTTTCGTATGCCGACTATTATTACGTAGAAGCAATGATACGCTACACACGACTAATTGAAGGGGAACCCGTAGTTGACCCCATTACAAAAATAAATGACTAAACAATAATTTATTTACTAATTATAAATTTTAATATCATGAGACATGTAATAGGATTATTTTTCTTTTTTACGCTATTGGGATTCATGCAACTAAACGCCCAAAACGTAAACGTGACAGGAGTAGTGACAAATGCCATGGAACCACTACCCGGAGTAAGTATCATCGTAAAAGGCACTACAACAGGAACAGTGACCAACGAAGAAGGGAAATACAACATTTCGGCCAAAGCTGGCGATTGGTTAGAGTTTTCTTTCATCGGCTATAGTTCTAAAAAAGTGAAAGTCGGTTCACAACATGTTATCAACGTTAACATGGAAGAAGATTCCAAAATGCTCGACGAACTGGTAGTAGTAGGTTACGGTTACCAGAGAAAAAGCGACGTTGCAACCTCCGTCACAACTGTGAAAACAGACGAGATGTTGTCTTATCCGGCAGGCAATGTAGCAGAAATGTTGCGTGGCCGTGCAGCCGGTGTGACAGTAACAAGTACTTCCGGTCGTCCAGGTTCTACCCCCAGCATCAAAATCCGCGGAACACGTTCTATCAGTGCCTCCAACGCCCCGCTTTATGTAATAGACGGCACACCTGCTTCAGCCGATGAATTTGCTGTTTTAGGAGCAGAAGATATAGCATCGATTGAAATATTAAAAGACGCTGCTTCGCAAGCCATTTATGGAGCTCGTGCCAGTGACGGTGTTATTCTTGTGACAACAAAACGAGGTAAAGCTGGAAAAACTGAAATTTCATATAATGCTTATGTTGGGATACAGACATTATGGCGCAATTTTGACTTTTATTCACCGGAAGAATTTTATGAATTACGTGCTCATGCTAGAGCTAATGACTTGGGGGTAGATGATCCTTCCCAATTAACAGATGAACAAGTTTTGTCTGATGATTTGATGTTAAAATCTTGGCGTACCAAAAACTTCATTGATTGGGAAGATACAATGTTAGATAATGCACTTTCACATAATCATGAACTGAGTGTCAAAACTGGTACAGAACAACTTAAAATCGCAGCCAGTGCTAATTACTACAATCAAGAAGGAATGGTTGTAACAGGTTCTGAATATCAACGTGCTTCCTTTAGGTTGAATGCAGACCTAAATGTTACAAAATGGTTAAGTATGGGAGTAAATTCATTTTTTGCCTTAACTCGTTCTGATAGAGAAGACGGATCTTTCAATGAATTTATTACTAGACCCCCATTAGCTCAAATATATAATGAAGACGGTAGTTATAGTGAATTTGTGAACTCAGAAGGAGAACGAAATCCTTTCTATAAAGCACAATATTATCATCGTAAGATTGCGTCTGATTCTTATAGATTGAACTTCTTTATGGACATTAAACCTTTTAAAGGATTCAATTATCGTCTTAATGCCTCAAAATATGAATGGATAAATGAAGATAAAAACTCTAAGGATAAAGATTATACAGGAGGAGGAGCATCTGCAAGTATAACAGAAAGTCGAGAATCAGATTGGTTGATTGAAAACATCATTACCTATGATATTCCATTTACTACGAATACACATCGTTTGGTATTAATGGGAGTTCAATCTTTAGATTATAATTTAAGTCGTAGTATTGGCTATGGAGTTAATCAGTTGCCAGTAGATATGGGACCAGATTTTATCGAAAATGGCCAA
>ENA-OPZZ01001389-OPZZ01001389.1-human-gut-metagenome-genome-assembly--contig:-NODE-1389-length-15043-cov-3.583602_pt1 | contig 15043 bp, 14 predicted proteins | sample MGYA00242487_ERZ504511 | MGnify/ENA primary metagenome ERZ504511 (study PRJEB26092, sample SAMD00036241) | human gut metagenome | host: Homo sapiens | study: EMG produced TPA metagenomics assembly of... | reverse complement strand
AGTGACGAACTAATTAAAAACCCTAAATCTTCCGAAGGATCTCTTCCATATTTTTTGTGGGGACGTTCTGCTGGCGCTTACCTTTGCCTGATTGCAGCAGCAAAAGGAACTTACACACAGGCACCTGCCGGAATTCTTTCCTATTATGGATATGGATTTTTATGCGACAACTGGTTCAAGGAACCAAGCAGACATTACTGCACGCTTCCGAAAGTTCCAGAAAGTGCTCTTTGTGTTATTTCAGAAGGTATCCACGCAGATGGCGATCTTGACACACACTACAGTGTCTATGTCTATGCAAGACAGCAAGGAAACTGGATAGATCTTTTTTACGAGGGACGCGAAAAGTTTTTCTATCTGGATTATACACTTCGCGCCTGTGATAAACTTCCTTGCCCACTGTTCTGTGCCCACAGCACCGGAGACACCGACGTACCATTTAGTGAATTCACAGAACTAAGTAACAAATATCACGCAAAAAGATTCATCGTGTCCGGAACAGAACACGACTTTGACAGAGACACAGAAAATCCATTCACACAGAAAGTGCTGGACGAGACAGTGGCATTTATTGAGAAGTGTTCAAATAAGTAGTTTTTAGCTTTCTTTCAGGGAAAAAAATCCCCGCAAATTGCTTTGATATACAATTTGCGGGGTTTTTATTTGTTCAATATGTTAGTCTTCAAAAATAGTTCCTTTTCGGAATCCTTTGCTTGACTTCATAGTCTTCATCAGGAAGTAGTATACAACTCCTGTCGGAATCAGGCTGACATACCATGATAACTGCATTACGAATACGGAGCAGACAGATCCTACGATAATTGCAATAACTGCTGCCCAGTTAACTCCTTTGAAGCAGCCTCCTTTGTCATACATATCATTCAAATCCAGTTTCTTCTTACGCAGTATGAAGAAGTCGACTGCCATTACTGCGAAGATAGGTCCTAAAAATGCTGAATAGAACTGTGTAAATAATGACAATCCTGCTGCAGAGTCAGCTGTAACAAGTTTCCATGGCATTACGCATGCTGACAGCACACCAACAAGAATTGTTGCATGTGTCCATTTAACTTTGAAAGACTCCATCAGAACGTATGCAGGTGGAACAATATTGTTCAGTACGTTTGTTGTTACCTGAGCAAATGCGATAAAGAGCAATGTCAGGATTGTAAGGAATTTGCTTCCCATTGTAGTAGAGAATACTTCTACAGGATCACTATTTCCTGTTGCTGCTGTTACAAGAAGTCCGATAAGACCCATGAACAATGTTACAGGAAGAATAGCAACAGTGTAAATGCTTGCAGCTTTTACAGGTTTGATGTCATCTGTTGCATTTCTGGAATAGTCAGATGCATTGATGATCATTGTGGAATAAATTCCAAGGAATGATGTTGTAGCTGCCCAGAATGGCATACCCCATGTTCCTTTAATTCCAGAGAATACATTTCCAATCTCTGATGAGAATTTTGTGTTTACTACATATAACATGTAAATCAGAATACCAATGATAAAGATACAGGAAATATTCTCCATCCATTTGATTCCTTCAAATCCTTTGATTGCAAGTGCAACCTGAAGAATTGTGAACAGTGCATAGATAATTGGAAGATTATCAAATCCAAATAAAATCTTCAGACAGCTGTTGATAGCTCCTGCTCCGACCCAACTCTGATAACCAAACCATACGATAGCTGGAAGTCCACGGAGAACTCCTGGAATCTTTACACCTGTTGTACCAAAACTACTTCTTAACTGTACTGTAAATGGAATACCATACTCATGTCCACACTCGCCGATAATTGCAAGTGCTACTGCAATAACAAGGCATCCGATACACATCGCAATAATCGCCTGCGCTACAGTCAATGTTCCAATGAGGGCTGCTCCCATGGAAAATGTTCCGATAGATACACATCCTCCCATGAAGCTGGCTGCATAGGATACGCTTCCCATGATACGTTTCTTTGTTGGTTGGAGATCCGCGTCTACATTGGCAACGAGCTTTGGATCCAGTACTTTGTTGTCTACAATACTCATCTTCTCTCTCCTTTTTCTTAAGTCTAATTAAAATCAGGTGAGCCTGCCTTCATTAGGCAAGGCCACCTGATCCGTCACCTGAATTGGTCATTATTTGATTTTCTTAATAAATGTTCCAACGCCTTTTTCTGCAACAATCTTTCCGTCTTCTGCAACAACATTTCCACGAATCATTGTTATGATTGGAAGTCCTTTTCCTTTCATTCCGACAAATGCAGAAATCTTATTTACATATAATAAGGAATCACTTGTAATCTCCCATTCTTTTTCTGGATCTACAATCAGAAGGTCAGCATCAAATCCCGGTTTGATATCTCCTTTTCTTCCATAGATACCAAATGCTTTTGCAGGCTGTACAGACATTGCATTCGCAAGAACCGTCGGACATACATTACGTTTTACACATCCTTCGTTAAACGTTACCTGGAAACCGCTCTGAATTCCGCTGCATCCGCCCCATACATCAAATACATTTTCAATCTTGTTTCCAAGAATCTCATTAAATTTCTCATCATATGAACATGGTGAATGGTCACTTGCAATACCGCTGAATGTTCCATCTTCTACATAAGACCACAGTCTGTCAACCTCTTCCTGTGAACGAAGCGGAGGTGCACATTTGAATAACGGTCCGTTCTCTAATACATCCTGATCTGTCAGACTTAAGTAGTGAGAACATGTCTCTGCTGTGATGTCATAGCCTTCCTGCTGTGCCTCTTTAATCTTCTGAGCTACATCCGGGCTGCTGACATGACAGATATGTGCTTTACATCCTGTTGCTTTTGCAATCTCGATAATATCCACGGTAGCCAGCATCTCCGCAATCACCGGTCTGGAGTCAAGGTATCCCTGCCAGTCAAGCCTTCCCTCTTTAATCATTCTCTGCTCCTGCCACTTGATTGTGGAGAAGTCCTCACAATGAAATCCCGCTCGTCCTCCAAATTTCTGAATCCTCTGCATTGCCTCATATGCCTGCCCATAACTTAAAGAACTATAATCCGGTGATACCGGACCAATAAAAGATTTAAAGCAACGCACCCTTCTTATACAAATCTTCCAGCTCATCAAAATTATCCGGAATCAATCCGCCCCAAAAACAGTAGTCCACATATGCGTTCGGATCCACGGCCTCTACTTTCCGATCAAAAAGTTCTGCTGTCGTCATGGCCGGTTCGTTCTGAAGCGGCATATCGATGATTGTCGTATAGCCCCCTACTGCTGCGGCTGCCGTTCCGTGGGCATAGTCTTCACGCCATTCATAGCCCGGATCATTCAGATGCGCGTGCGTATCGATCGCTCCAGGGAACACATACTTACCGCCCGCATCGATGACCTTTTCAGCTTCCACCTCCACGCCTGGGGCCAAAATTGCCGCAATCTTTCCGTCTTTTACGGCAATATCACCCTCTTTGACCGAGTCCGCTGTCACAATTTTCCCATTTTTCACGAGTAGTTCGTACATTTTTCTCCTCCTTTTCATACATTTTAAGATGTGATCTATCTGCACTGTCTTCTATCATTTAAAACAGTTCAGTCCACAGGTTTGACAAAGGAAAAAGGCGCACAGAACCGGTCAGGACCTGGATCCATACACCTTTTTGTCATTTTCGATATGCATTAATATTTCACGGTTTTCTTTTCGTTATAAACATCATAATCGAATTCACCGATCTTACATGCAACCAGCATGGCAACCATAACGTCGACATCGACATTCATCAATGTACGGAACATTCCGGCAAAACCAGTCAATACCGATTAATACCGCGATACTGTCCATAGGAAGTCCTAACGAGGACGCCAGGAATGTGTAAACAATCACAGATCCACCTGGAACGGAGATCGTTCCCAAACACATCAGACAAGAAAGCAGGATCGCCATTCCCATCTGGTACGGGCTTAACTCAATACCCGTGGCCTGTGCCATAAAGAAAATAGCTACTACATAGCACTGTGCCGCGCCACAGCTGTTCATGGACATCGTAATCGGTCCTGTGAAATCAGCGACTTTACGGCTGATACCGAATTTTGTAACTTCATCTTCCATCTTAGTTGGAAGGCAGATAGCTCCGGAAGTTGTTGTAACTGCCATCATAGACATTTTTGCAAACTTCTTAGGCATCTTGAAAAGATTTACTTTTGTTACTGCTGCTGTAAATGGTCCAAATAACAGGAACTGGATAGCATCACCAATCAGAAGTACAAGTAAGAACTTGAGCATCGGAATGATTACCTTAAATCCTGTAGTTCCGGCAACATTAGCTAACAGACAGAAGATACCGATCGGGGCAACGTTCATAACAATTTTGATGATGTTTGTAATAACACCGTTAATTCCCTGTACCCACTCGATAACATTACGGTTACCACTCTCTTTTGCGTAAGCGCCCATAGCTACTCCAAAGAAAAGAGAGAATACGATACATGGAACCATGGATCCTTCAGCCATGGAATTAATGATGTTTGTTGGAACAAATCCAAGGATCGTATCCTGAATAGATCCCGTCTCAACAGATGAATTTGCTACATCTGCTGCACTTGCGATCTCAACTCCGATGCCTGGCTGTAACAACATAGACAATGCTACACCTAAACCAGCAGAAATAACTGTGAAGATAATGATCCATTTGAATGTATGAAATCCCATCTTACCAACATCTTGTCCATCGCCGCCACCAACTGCAGAAGCAACAGCAGACATAACAAGCAGTACTACTGACATCTGAATCAGTCTGATAAAGATATCTCCGATAAACTTCAGGTTAGAAGCCCACTCGCCGACCAGTGATCCGAACACGATACCACCTGCAGTAGCGATCAGTATCTGAGTTGTCAGAGATATTGAAAAACGCTTTTTATTTTCCATTTGTGAAACCCACTTTCTCATTCTTAGATTATCCGGTGCTTCTTAAATTTCATCTGCACTGAATATACCTTTTTCTCTGTTAATTATTAAAATGTGACTTTATTCAATGGGACGGCCGTGCCATATGTTTGACTATATTCTACATTTTTCACAGAGCAAGTCAATAGATTCTGTTTCAAGTGTGGTTTATTATGCTTAAACGGTTGTTTTTTCGTTTTATCAGTAGCAAATTTTAATAGTTAAATTTCCCGTCATTTTTTTCTTCTAAGGCTTTGATCATATGATAAGTATATTCACAATATGGAACAGGAATTTCATACTCTTTTCCCATACACATCATCTCACCTGCGAAAATATCAATCTCTGTGTGTCTTCCTGCATCCAGATCCTGCAAAGTTGAGAACCTCGCCTCTTTCACGGTTCCGTGAAAGAGAAGTAAACGTTCCGGAAGCCGCACACCTTTTTTTGCTGCCACCTGAACCACTTCCTGCCATAGTCCAGTTGCAACAGCCCGCACGTGTTCGCTATCTTTATATGCGCCAAAACCTACGCCAAGAATTGCCTGTGGAAGATTCTGGGAAACGTTACTTACATATTTCAGCCACAGATCTGTCATAATATCCGACACAAAATTGGCTCTCACTGAAGTTCCTTCAAAAAGATCTAACACTGCCTGTACACGTTCTGTCGGCTCTGTATGATCCTTCTCTCCAAAGAATACCCCGGCAATCCGGTCAAAATGGAGTTCCATATGATTGCCGTCACGGACAGCATCAATCCTCATCAGAGAATATAACATATGCTCCATACCAATTTCATTTCCAATAATCTCCTCGCTGGTCACGCCATTTAAAAGACTTAAGACAATCGTATTCTCACCCACAAGTGCGCAGATATCATCCATAATCTCAGGAAGTGCAGTCTGCTTCGTCGCAACCAATACCAGATCTACTTTTCCCGCTTCCTGCGCTGTTTTCAGATTCAGTGGACATCTCGCACCGTTAATATAGATTCCTTCTTTTTCCAGACGTTCTTTCCGCTTTCCAGGAGCAATTACACAAAAACGGTCTCCTAACTTAGCTGGAAGCCCATACGCAAAATATGAGCCTACCGCACCAACACCAATCAAAGCCGCTGATTTAATTTCCATATCATTCCTCACTCCTTCACAATTTATAAATTTTCCTGCAAAATCTATAAAACTCTGTCATTTTAGTTTTTTACCAGACCATGAGTCCTGTTCTGCAGTGTTTGCGAGCATAGTCTGGCTTTCATGGCACTGTCTGAACCTGTTTTTTAGGTGAGTTTGCCATGAAAGTCAGAAATAAGCGGCGCAGCAAACACCAGAAACAGGATTCGGTCTGTAGAAACTATAATGGCAGAGTTCTTAAAGATTATACAGCAATGCATTGCAGATACATGCTGCAATATTACTTCCACCTTTTCTTCCCCGTGCTACGATATAAGGTGTATCCGACAATTCCAAAATTAATTCTTTTGACTGAATGACATTAACAAATCCTACCGGCACTCCGATTACCAGCTCTGGCCGGATTTTTCCGGCACATATCAGCTCATACAGATGAATGAGTGCTGTCGGTGCATTTCCAATTGCAAAAATTAATTTTTCGTCTAATTCACAAGCTTTTTCCATGCTTGCTACTGCACGAGTTGTACCGTCGCGCTTTGCCTTTTCTGCCACGTCTTCATCAGACATAAAGCAATACACCTGTCCCCCGTACTGAGCCAGTCTTTTTTTATTAATTCCGGAACGTCCCATCTGGGTATCTGTTACAATGGATGCTCCATTACGGATTGCTTCTTTTGCACGTGCAATTGCATTTTCCGAAAATACAAGGTTCTGCGCATAATCAAAATCTGCACTAGTATGGATACAGCGCTTGATAACCGGTGCTTTTTCCGAATCCAATACAATCCCACTCTGTGTAAGTTCTTCGGTTATAATCTCAAAACTCCTCTTCTCAATCTCAGAAGGAAGTACATTTTCCAATTCGATCGCCATTACTTTTCCTCCACATGTTCCTTCATAATCTCATAAATCCTCTCCATATCCAGATGTGAACGAATACCATCAGCAAGTTTATCATATTGTTCTTCCTTAAATGACTTCAGATCCATACCGGATGCTTTTTCCAGTGTAATCCCTTTTTTCTTTGCCAGTGCTTTAACAATTACATCGGTAACACCTTCCATATCAAAAATGCCATGGATATAAGTACCATATACATTTCCATCTGAGATACCATCCTCACTGATCTTACCGCTGACTGTATCCTGAATCCGGCTCATATGCTCCTTGGAAATAACTTCTTCCACGTATGTTGTCTCACCCATATGAATTTCATATCCTTCAAATGCTACATTAGAAAGCTCCGAAAAGATTCCTTCTACATGTGCAAATGTTCCATTTACTCTTGTCCGTGTTTTCTGTCCGGTAAATACAGTCTCCGAAGGCAGCAGTCCCATGCCCTGCATCGTTCCGCCGTCCTCAACCTGATCCGGGTCACATAAAACTTCTCCCAGCATCTGGTATCCACCACAGATTCCCCAAACCGGAGTTCCGCTCGCTGATGCTTTTAAAATACATGCTTCCAAGCCACTTTCACGGATCCATTTTAAATCGCCCATTGTATTTTTAGTTCCCGGAAGAATAATCATATCCGGGGTTCCAAATTCAGACACATTTTTCACATAGCGAAGGGATACTTCCGGAATATTTTCCAATGCCATAAAATCCGTAAAATTAGAAATTCTTGGCGTACGTATGACTGCGATATCCAATAATCCGCCACTTTTCTTTGAAGTGAAACGCTCTGTCAGACTGTCCTCATCTTCAATCTCCACATGAAGATACGGCGTTACTCCTATAACCGGAACATTCCCTTTTTTCTCCAGCATCTCGATTCCGGGATCCAGAATCGTCTTATCCCCGCGAAATTTATTGATGATCAGCCCTTTTACACGTTCTTTTTCATCCTCCTCTAATAGAAGCAATGTGCCAAGAAGCTGTGCAAATACTCCTCCCCGGTCAATATCTCCGACAAGGAGAACCGGAGCATCTACCATCTTTGCAAGCCCCATATTGACAATATCATTTTCTTTCAAATTAATCTCCGCCGGACTTCCTGCACCTTCAATTACAATAATGTCATAATTTTCTTCCAGCTCATGAAACGCTTTCATGATATCCGGAATCAATTGTTTTTTATATGCAAAATAATCGCGGGCACACATATTTCCCAGAACTTCTCCGTTTACAATGACTTGGGATCCCACATCATTAGTCGGCTTTAACAGAATCGGATTCATGGATACTTCCGGCTCGATTCCTGCCGCTTCTGCCTGTACAACCTGGGCACGTCCCATTTCCAGACCTTTGTCTGTGATAAATGAATTCAGTGCCATATTCTGCGATTTAAACGGTGCAACTTTGTAGCCATCCTGCTTAAATATCCTACATAGTCCCGCACAGAGAAGACTCTTTCCTGCATTGGACATTGTTCCCTGTATCATAATCTTCCAAGCCATGTGATCAACCTCTCATTTTCTTCTTTTGTCCGCACTGCGATTCGGTAAAAACCTTCTGACAACCCTTCATAATTCTGACAATCGCGGATCAGAAATCCTGCTTCCAGTGCCTCTTTTTCAAGTCCTGGTCTTCCTTTGAAAAGCAGATAATTGGCTTTTGATGCAAATACCACATATCCCATCATCTTCATGATATTTCTCATATACTCCCGCTGACCAGATACATATTCTCTTGTCCGTCTGATATATTCTTTTGGCTTTTCAAGTGCTGCCACTCCCGCCATCTGTGCCGGAACGGACACATTCCACTGTTGAAGCTTAAAGGACATTTCTTCCAGAATATCCTGATTACTGCTGATTGCATAACCAAGACGCAGTCCCGGCATACTGAATATTTTTGTAAATGCTTTAATGATTAGTAAGTTTGGATATTCTCCCCTTAGATCTGACATCTCATATCTGTTTGGTTCATCCAGGAATTCCAAGAAACACTCATCCAATATAACAACTATATTCTGCTTTTTACAACGATCCAGAATCTTAATCAACATATCCCGGTCAATGGTCTGTCCGGTTGGATTATTCGGATTACACAAAAATATCATATCTATTTCTTCCGAAAGCTTATCCACATAATCTCTCCGAATCTGAAAGTTATCTTCCTCACACAGATAATAATATTCTACTTCTGCACCAACACTTCTTAGAGCTTCTTCATATTCTGAAAATGAAGGCGCTATCACCAGCGCTTTTTGTGGCCAAACTGCCTGCACTGCCGCGAAAAAAAGCTCTGCCGCACCATTTCCACAGAGGATTTCTTCCATATTCACTTGTTCAAATCTGCTGAGGGCTTCTCTGAGGGCTTCGCATCTTACGTCCGGATAATGCTCAATCTTTGCTACGCTCTCCTGTACCGCACGTTTCACCGATTCCGGTGTTCCTAACGGATTCGTATTTACCGAAAAATCAATCACGTCCGGGTGACGGTAAACATCTCCGCCATGGAGTTTCCTTGGTTTCTTTTGCACTTGATTCTCTCCTTGATTCTCAATTCATTCTTGCCTTATTATGCGGCTACAATTACATTGACAATTCCATGCATTGTGCCTGTTCTTTTATACTTGTACAGTAAAATACCACAAACATACCAGCACTTTCACAACTTCAAATACCACTAATGCAAGTACTGCTGTTAGATACAGTAATGTGTGGGATCTGCGGATATCCTCCGGTTCGATCTCCCGGATTGCATCTCCGATCGTAGGCTTCTTGCAAAGCTTTCCAAAATACCAGGCGTCTCCGGCAAGCTGCACATCTAATGCTCCTGCCATAACGGATTCTGTCTGTGCAGAGTTGGGACTTTTATGATTATATCGATCTCTCAGGAATACTTTCTTTGCATTTTTCCAGTCCATGTGCGTAATTGCAGATGCCAGGATCATAAGCCAGGCAGATAATCTTGCCGGGATATAATTCACTACGTCATCAAATTTTGCTGCTGCCGAGCCAAAATACTGATATTTTTCATTCTTATATCCTACCATGGAATCCATGGTATTCACTGCTTTATAACCAAATCCAAGCAAAGCTCCGCCGATTACCATATAAAAAAGAGGTGCAATAACACCGTCTGACGTATTTTCTGCAACAGTTTCTACCGCAGCCTTTGTCACTCCTTCGATCGTCAGATTCTGTGTATCCCGTCCCACGATCATGGAAACTGCTTTTCTTGCCCTCGCAATATCTCCTGTCTGAATTTCCTGATAGACACGGTCACTCTCCACCTTCAATGACTTTGTTGCAAGGATCTGATAACACATAAAGCTTTCTACTGCCAGTCCAAGATAAAAGGAAATGTGGTATGCAAGATACAGAATTCCTCCTGGAACTGCCATACTGACTGCCACCACGATTACGACTAATAATCCTCCGCCGATCCGCTCCCCCGTTTTTCCACTAGGGAATAAGCTTCTTATAATTTTTTCCACCCCTGAGATCAAATGACCGATCATTCTCACCGGATGATACAGCCACACCGGATCTCCAAATATCAGATCCAGCACAAATCCTGCCATCACCGGAAGAAAAATCTGCAATAATAAGTTCATATCCTTCTCCGTTCTTCACTTGATAATCATAATAACTGCCGTCCGGCTGACCATTCTCATCTCTGGCATATCGGTCCATGATACTCATGATCGTTCCACCATGCGCCACAACTGCGACGCTCTTGATCCGATCATGTCTGCACTCCTTTATGACCTTTTCAAAACCGCGCACACATCTTTTTCTGAATTCTTCCGGATTCTCTCCTCCCGGAAATGTCATGGTCCCCCCACTGTCAATCCATGCCTGATATTCCGGGCAATCCGACAATTCTTTATAATTCTTATTTTCAAATATACCAAAATCACATTCCCTGAGTTCTTCTACTTCATAAAAGTTTTCTTTGAAAATCAATTTTGCTGTTTCCATGCAGCGCTTCATGGGGCTTACATATACCCTCTGAACTTCCGGGTATATATTTTTCTGAATATAACTTTCCAGTAATACAATTCCCTCCGGGCAAAGTGATTCATCCGTCCGTCCAATATATCGTTTTTTCAAATTGCCTGCCGTCATAGAATGACGAATTAAATATAGTTGTATCATTCCATTTATTTCCTCATATCCATAAATCTGCTTCCATTTATCATAATTGGAGCTTGTGGGGCTTTTGCTCCTAACATCATCCTACTTCTAATATCAAAGATAAATTATTTGACCTGCGTCTTAATTACTGTCGGAATTCCACAGACAACTCTTATCACACTCTTCGCATCTTTCGCCAGCTCTGTGCAGATGCGCCCTGTAGTTTCCCGTACTTCTCTGAGAAATGGATCCATCGGCACGATTCCATATCCAATCTCGTCCGTCACTAAAATCAAATCTGGATTTTTCTCCTTCAACTGCTTCGCCAGTTCGGAAATATCTTCTCCTTCCGAGAGCAATCGTTCTATATATTTATGAAAATGAAAAATTCCCCTGTACTGAAAGATTGCTTCTTTTTCGCACTGCTCTCCGTCTGTCCAGCGCACATCCGGAAACGTCTCCTTTGCATAGGCAAGTTTTCCCTGATATGCTCCTCCTATAATCATGATCATCTCTTTTCACATGCCTCGTCTTTCTCTGCGTATATCCTATTGACCTCGCAGCTACTTTAATAACAATAAAATCTGTTCCGTCACTACGACTGCCAACGCCATCAGAATTTCACACATTTGCAGGAAATACCCTGCCAGATCTCCAGTGACCCCGCCGAATTTTCTGATACACATGTGATGATAATACCAGAATACAAGAAGTGCCATAATCACCGCTGCTGCTCCGGACCATTTTCCCACCACAATCATGAGCACACTAAGTACGATCAAATATGTCATGAGCGTTCTTCGATTCACTCTTTTTTCTGCACTTTCTGAAAATGTTGCCACAAGCCCCTGTCCTTTTTTTCTTGCCTGTGGAAAACAGATAACCGAAAGTCCACTCAATGTACGCGACAGCATAAAGCTAATGGCGATTACTTTCGCTGCATGAGCTGTAAGCATAGAATAAATCCCCGTGTACGCGAAAAAATATACGCTGCAGGAAATAATTGCAAATGCTCCGGCATGAGAATCTTTTAAAATCTCCAGTCTGCGTTCCATCGGCTGATAGGAACTTAAAGCATCCTGTGTATCCAAAAAACCATCCAGATGAATTCCGCCAGTAATAAAGATGGGAATCAGCACTAATAACATCGTCAAAAAAAGATTACTACTGCCTGGTATTCCAGAAGATAAAGTTTCCTGCCTGTCAGCCAGCCAGCCTCCTGCCTGATAGACAGCCCATGACGCCAGACCGATAACAGCACCCACCCACGGGAAAAAACACATCGCAAGCGACATATTTTCATCTGTCCATTCACTTTGTGGCATGGGAATCTTGCTGTACATAGAAAATGCAATTTAAAACTATTCCACATTTTTTCATACTACTTTGTAACCTACCTATTTCTATATCCCCTCATTTTACTCTTTGCTCATTTTATCTTAATCGGGATTCCATAGACAACTTCTGTTACCTGATCTGCCATTTTTCCAAGCTCCTGATTGATCTTTCCGAGAAGTCCGATATATTTTTTTGTTTCTTCTGAATAATCCTGCAGATCACTATGCACTTCGTTCGTCACAATCGCCAATCGCTCCGTCTGTGTGTTCAAATAACGGATTCCTTCTACAATCGTCTCCAGAACCGCTTCATCCTCTGCAAGACTTCCATCTTCCTGATATAGCACATCCGCCAGTAAATTGGAAACGCACTCTAACAGAATTCCTCCTGTTTTAACATTCTCCTGATTTTTTTCGTTCCTACGAGTTTTATTGATATCTAAGATACTTTTACTTCTCTTGCACCTTTGGATAGAATCATCAAGCATCCTCAAATCCCCATAACACTCCAGCGTCTGAAATCCTTTTCCGGCGCGCATCTGCCTGTGGCGTTCAATCTTCTTTTGTGTCTCTGCACCAAATGGACGCATGGTCGCAATATACAGATATGGGCATATCGCTTTTTTTTCTTCGCTTTTCTCCGGTTTTCCGGTCAGCCACATTTCCGCATAGGCAGATTTTCCACTTCCACTGCCCCCGGTTATTACATGCATCATCATTTTATCCCCAGACTTTCTTTGAATATTCTATTTATCTCCTAATTCTTCATAATCATCAATGTGAATATCGGAAAATGTACTCATTTTCTCGTATACAGCCAACGCCATATCCAGTACCGGGAGAAATGCAACAGCTCCTGTCCCTTCTCCAAGACACATATACAAGTCATAGATGCTTCCCTCCCAAGTGCCTTAAGAAGAATATGCATTCCCGGCTCTTTGGACACATGAGACACAATGATATATTCTCTGACTTTATTGCACATTTGCACTGCTGCAAGTGCCACTGCCGCTGAGATGAAACCATCCATAATTACCGGAACGTGGTAATACGCTCCGCCCAGATAAATTCCAACAAGTCCGGCAAGATCAAATCCTCCTACCTTTGCAAGTACATCTACCGGATCATCTGCATTTGGCTCATTTTTTGCAATGGCTGTTTTGATAGCATGTATCTTTCTTCTAAGACCAGCACTGTCAAGTCCGGCTCCTCTCCCGGTCATTGTCTCCACTGATTCATCTAAAAGGACACTCGCCACTGCACTGCTGGTCGTTGTATTGCCGATTCCCATCTCTCCGGTCGCAAGTATCTGATATCCTGCTTCTTTTTTCTCTTTCACAAGATGAACTCCTGTCAGGATTGCCTGAAGCGCCTCTTCTCTTGTCATTGCAGGCTCTTTCACCATATTCTTTGTTCCATAAGCAACTTTATAATTCGGTACTCTTGTATCACGAACCATACCAATGTCTATCGGAAACAGATCTACCTCTGCACTCTGACACATAATCGCGGCGCTTGTTGCTCCTTCCAGAAAATTTTCTGCCACAATTGCAGTTACTTCCTGTCCGGTCTGTGTCACACCTTCTTCCACAACACCATTATCTGCACACATAGCTATCAGCGCACGCTTCTTAAGTTTCACCTCGGCATTTCCAGTAATTCCGGCAATCCGGATAATATGCTCTTCCAGCTTTCCAAGGCTATGTAATGGCTTTGCGATAGAATTCCATTTCTTCCGGGCAGTTTCCATAGCCGCATTGTCCAGATTTTCGATTCCATCTATAATAATTCCAAGTTCCTCTTCCCTTGTCATCTATTAATAACCTCCTGCTTCTTAGCTTCTTATCCCTCTTGTCTATCCTGACATCATGCCTGTTAATCTTTTTCTTGATATCTTCTGCACGCACCCGCAAATGCTTCTGCAACTTGTGGATTTCCCATATAATGAATATGTGGATATCCTGCCAATATTGTATCTGTACTAATCATACATTCCCATCCCCTCGTGGACATCGGTTTTTTCGCTGTAAATGCATGACCACATTCTTCTGATTCATAATAATGAAATTCATGTGCTGTAATGTTTCCAACATTATGACCAAAAACTGTCCCTTTGGATAATATAATATATCCAAATCTTCTCAGTTTTTCTGTCTTATAGCTTTTTCCAAAAAGTGCTCCGGCCATATCATATATATTCCCGTCAGAACCTTCCAGCCGTTCCTGCAGATACATAAATCCTCCACATTCAGCAATACATGGTACTCCCAACGTTACTGCATGGCAGATACTTTCACGCATAGAATCATTTTCACTTAATTCTTTCGCATACAGCTCCGGATACCCTCCATAAAGAACCATTCCCTGTATATTCTCAGGCAGGCTCCTGTCGTGTATTGGTGAAAATGTGACAATTTCTGCTCCCAATTTTTTTTCAAAATCTCCAGATTATCCGGATAGATGAAACAAAATTGCTTCATTACATGTGCAACTGCAATTCGAAATCCCTTTTTGCAAAGTGTCTGATAGTTCAAAAGATGCTCTTTGACTTGCTTGTATCTTTCCTGCATTGCTGATAACATTCCGGGCAATGTTCTAATATTCCGTCCAAATCTACGGTATC
>ENA-OPZZ01001388-OPZZ01001388.1-human-gut-metagenome-genome-assembly--contig:-NODE-1388-length-15043-cov-5.496581_pt1 | contig 15043 bp, 23 predicted proteins | sample MGYA00242487_ERZ504511 | MGnify/ENA primary metagenome ERZ504511 (study PRJEB26092, sample SAMD00036241) | human gut metagenome | host: Homo sapiens | study: EMG produced TPA metagenomics assembly of... | reverse complement strand
CAAAAAAATGCATAACCTTTCTCGTATATTTCTCCCTCGTCATACTCATTTCCATACAGTTCTACCAATGTAGCCCTGTCTTCCTGCGTAATAACAGGCGGCATCTGGAAAAATCACCTACAACAATGATTTGTAAAGATTGCCGGTACAATTCATATTAAGCTTCAGACACTGTGTCGCTACATTTTTGTAAATGTATTTCATATCCAGAATTTGATTCAGATCAATTCCTACTGCTACTGTATTGTTTGCTGTGCTCACCATATTATATCCTCCTGATTGTGACTTTCTTAAACAAGTTACTTTTTGATCACAATCACCGGACACTCCAGTGACTGTGATCTCTTGAAACTCCTAATCATTACTCTTCATTGCAGTTACTTCTACGATATTGTAATCCTCATCGTATGCAACAAAAGCAATCGTTTCATTTTCGACCGGAACAAAAAATCCTTCTCCGTTAAGCTCTTTACCAGTCTCCGATGCACAAGTACCTTCAACTGTCTGCAGCTCGGTTTCCCCTTTTTCTTCTACTGCGTATTTCTTCATGATTTCTGCAAACTTGTCCATAGTTTTCAGCTCATCGTATTTTTCACCAATGACTTCCTGTTTAAAGATCTTGATTGCATGGTCGATGGTATAGATTTCTTTTACCCCGACAATTTTTTCTTCTGCGTCAACGGTAATCTTGAATCTCCAGTCACCTTCTGGACAATCCAGATATACATAATGATACGCTGAATCATGCTTATTTTCTTCTACATAGCGTCCTTCCATAAGCACAAGACTGTTATCAGTTAATATTGTTTCTTTTATTTCACAATTATTGTGAAAGGTACAAATACCGAATTGTTTCTCTTTAGCTACTCGACATTCTTTCATTCCAACAAAGTCTGCCACTTTGTTAATGTCATATTCGGTTCCTACAAGAGCTGTTAAAGTTGTTTTGGTTACGTTTTTATCTGTTACATTGATTGTATTCATCATTTTAAAGCCTCCACGTTATTGGTATTTAATAAGTTACTTCTAATCACAATCACCGGAAAAACCAGTGATTGTGATTCTGCAAAGCAGTCAGTCTTCAAATTTTACGGGCATTACTTCTACTATTTTGTGGCTTTCATCGTATGCCACAAAAGCAGCTGTTGCATTACGGACAGGAACAAAAAAGCTTTCCCCATTAAGTTCCTTACCAGCTTCCAGGCAGGCACTTCCTTCATTCGTCTGCAGTTCCGTTTCCCCTTTTTCTTCCACCACGAACTTTTCCATGATTTCAACGGGATCATACTTCTGGCCAAGGATTTCTTCCTTAAGAAGCTGGATTGCATGGTTGACAGTACAGAGTTCTTTTACCCCGGCAAGATTTCCTGCTGCATCAACATCAAGTCTGAATCTCCAGTCGTCAGAAGTGCTTTCCACATAAACATAATGATACATTGTCTCGTGTTCATGACCATCCACATACTGGCCCTCTGTGAGAATAAAATTATCATCAGTAATTGTTGTTTCTTCCACTTCACAATCGGTGCAAGAAGTGCTAATATGGAATGAATCCATATTAATGGTACGGTCTTCGTTGATTCCAACAAGGTCTGTAACCTTATTAATACTATACGGTGTGCCTAAAAGAGTGGTTAATGTTGCTTCAATTACACTTTTACCTGTTACGTTTTTTTTGTTTGTCATAGTGACTTCCTCCTAATGATAGATTGATTAAATTGTTAATAGGTACCTTAGTTACACTACTAATATGTAGGATATTTTGCTTTCCGGTCGATTCCTATAAGAAAACTTTTCCATATAAAAAAGAGACATATCCGTCCGTTTTTTACAGATATATCCCTTCATCTTACTTATCTTTTTTTTATTCACTTTTCAGCCGAACATATTTCAGCAAATTCCCCATGCACCAATTTTTTCACTATTCCAATTCCGTTTTCCGTCTGCACAACTCGTTCCAATACATCTGTTTACGCCTCTTGGCCTCTAAAGCCTTTTCCATATCCACTGATCTTAATTTCACCGCATCTGCTTTATATTTTGTATACAATATGTATAAGTACTCCCTCGGAATACGTCTGATGTCTTTGTCTTTTGAAGCCATTGCTCTTTTATACGATTCCTCTGTACATTTTCTGTAATCCAACATTATATTTTCCTCCCATATTTAACCACCCCATTTATCGAGCTCCACTTTTATTTCATAATAAAATATGCTAATATAATTTTCAATACTTAAGACAAGGGGTAAATTATTTTATGAATTATTCTGTCATCCTAAAATATTCATCCACTGATCAATGCTACATTATTTCTGTTCCTGATCTGCCCGGCTGCATGGCTGATGGAAACACACCAAATGAAGCTTATGAAAATATCAAAATCGTGATGGAGGAATATATCGAAACAGCACATATGGAAGGCCGTAAAATTCCTGAACCATCTTTTGGAAATGAACTATAAGAAAGGACAGCATGTTATGCTGCCCCAACATATCATTTTCTTTTGTTTTCAAGATCTTGACGGTTCAGGAATTTCCAATCCCATCTCCATCGCAGCTTCCAACCATTCCCTTTTAGCATCCTGAATATTTTCCATGAGCTCTTCCATTGTGTCACCGCAGGTTAGGCACCCAGTCAGATCGATTGCTGAAGCAACATAGCCTTCCTCATTATTTCCGGCAACCAGAAACAGATAATGTAAATTCATATAGTAGCCTATATTTTTACTCATATTTCTAATTCCCCATTCTTATATTTCTTTGCCAGCTTGTAAAATGTGGTACGCTTTAAACCCGACAGATTCATCGCTGCCACTGCGGTTATTTCATGGTTGAGCCAACGTTTCATTATCTCTTCGTAATTCTCAGGGATCTGCTGGTCAGGTCTTCCATAATTTTCCCACCCTGGTGTTCCGCGCAACGCTTCTATTCCCTGCTTCTGCCGACTCCGGATGCTCAACCGTTCCTGCTCTGCTATGGATGCCATAACTTCTGTTAAAATATTGAGAACCATATCAAAGAGCCATTCCTGTCCTTCCGGTGGTTCGATCAACGTTGTTGGTATATCAAGTATTTTCAATCGAATATTATGTTCCCTGAAATACTGCAGTTCCGTTTTAATGTCTTCCTTTTTTCTGCTCAATCGATCAAGCGACACAATCACCAACGTATCACCCGGCCTCAACAAGGTTGTTTTAAGCGCCTGATATCCAGGTCTGTCGATATCTTTTCCTGACGCTTTGTCTGTTATGATTTCTCTTTCCTCAGCTCCCATTTTTTTGAAAGCTGCAATCTGACGAGCCAGATTCTGTCCTGTGCTGGACACTCTCGCATAATAGTATGTTCTGTGCTCTGTCGTATGTATAATTTGCTGTGTTGCAATATTGCTTATAAACATGCTCCCTTCTGCTGTTTGTAAATGTCTCCATCAAATGCGGACATCCGCACTTTGATAAATCAACTTTTACGAACGTTCATCTACCCTTTGACAGACATTTACGGATATGTATGAAAAAGTACACTTTTGCGGATATTATTGCGAGGATTTCCGCAGTGTAGAATAATTCTAAATCACCTCTTTTGCATCAATTCTTCTATTATTACAGATCAACTTCCATAACAGGAGTCAACAGATCACTGTCTGTATAAACATACATTCTTTGTGGTTGAATAGTGTTTCTTCCTATTATAATATTTTGTAAAGCAAGTGTGACTGCTTTATAAGCTGTAGCGTGATCTAATTGTAAATGTTCTAACAGTTCTTCTTCCGTCTGGTGACAAGTTTCTACTATCTGAGGTTCAATCAGCCTACTTATAAAAAGAATGTCTTCTTCTGTCATCCAAAATCCTCCTCACTTTTTTCCATATAATCATATGCGTCCGCATTCTACATAAAAATCCTCTGGAATCATAAAACCAGAGGACTTTTATTGGAACGTGTTTTGAGGCAGCAACTTAAGGTAGGTTTCTTAAGTGCTGTTAACTTTATTATATATATTGGCACTCAAAAATCCATAGGCAGAATCACCAACAATATTTTCCCAAATTTTTCCAAACATCCATGTTCATTTTCAGTTATTTAATATTTTCTTTCTGCTGAAAAATATTTCCGCGATCATACACAAATTTACAGTATTTTTTATCTATCAAATTAATGCAATTCTCATAATTTTTTCGCTTTATCTTTTTCGTCATTTTGTACAATTAGTCTAATGCAACACCTATATCAAAAAAATGTGTTCGCAAATGTATTCGTAAAATACAAAATGCCGAAATTGTGTGAAAGTGTTTATTTTACTGCATTTTCGCAGATTTATGTGCTACTATTTTCTTAAAAAATATAAGAAAAGAGGTGTTGTGCAAAATGACGAACAAAGTTGATTTTAGCGAATGGAATCCGGACCGGATTGAGACGGATGGCGAGGATTTGATAAGGACAATTTACGCGTATTATTGCAGTGCTGGCTACCCTAAGAGCCTTCAAGATGCTATTGATACTGCTATTAAGATCCTGTCTACCATGGATAATACCTATTTGGAAATCGAAGACATGGTAATGGAGATGGCTGGTGCCACCGACATGTGGGGTTTCCGGCAGGGTTTCAGGGCGGCGATTGAACTACTGTCCGGTAACACATTCCGGCAGATTTTCAAGAAGGAGGACAATGATGAGTGATAATAAGGAAAAAACAGAAACCATCGACGAGCTGTATGGTAGCGTCCAAGATATTCACAATTACGTAGAAATCTATTACTACCAGCAAGTCAAGGACATTGCTGCTGTAACAGCTATTGCAATGTTACGTGATAATGTGCCTCCTGCTGACGTTAAAACATGTATTAACGACTGGTACAAAGTAGAAATTTCTGACCACGCGATGGCATACCTAAAATCCGAGGCGGCTGATGACGAAGCAGACGAGGCCCTGACTGGCAACAGAAGGTCCATATTATGCCCATCCGTTCGGCGCGATAGGTGTCATTGTGCCCGTAAAGCAAAACGTTTGTGTGAATGCGGCGTGTCACCGGACACGATCTACTATGCGTTCCCAGAACTGTCTGAGGAGGAAATCGGCAATATATGTTCAAGTACCAATAACAGCAACGGAACAAGAGTTGACGATCTAACGCTTAGGAAATTGCAGGAGACAGCATCTACTCCGCTAAAAACGACAGAGGAGCGTGTAGCGTATCTTCGTGGACGCAGCGACAAGGCACGTGAGGTTATACAGGACCTGTATTGCAATCATGGCGGTAACGCTCACCCTATTTACGATTTTTTCCAAGATGATACCATCGGTTACGAGGAAATCATCGGCTGGAAACAGGAGGCTGCAGATTATCTGGAAAGAAAGACTACAAAACTGATTGCACGCCGTACTGCTGTTCAGATATTGCAGGATGGACAGGAACCAAACATAGTAAAAGAAAACATTGAAAAATGGTTTTCTGTCCGATTTTCGGACGCACAAATGACCACACTTAGACGACAGGCAAATCTCAATAAATGCATGTCAGAAATGACAGTTGTATTAGACAAGGAGGAGAACTGAATATGGAATGTAGAACCAGCGGCGCATTACGAAGAAAGGCTCTTGGCAGAATTCTCGATCTTTTCCCAAATGACCGAGACGTTTACGAAAACTGGCAGAAATATGCCCAAATATACGCCATGGGCTACAAGGACGCTCCAGACAATATGGACGATATTGTTGATTACTGGGGCTCTCTCGGCCATGATTACAATGCTGGATTTGAGGAGGGAACCCGTCGTGCACTGTTACGCGTAGCTCTGTCAATAGTCAACAATGCCATCAAACACGGAGAATCGGAGGGATATCTATTCGATCAAGTTCAGACTTGCGCCTCTCCGGAATGCTTCGCGATCGTATATTTATTATACTCTTGCCTCCAACAGACCGAGGAGGAACGTCTCGAAATTGCCAAACAGGATTTTATCCAAAAAGAAACTGATGATGACGACGAAAATATTATGATGGAATACGGAATTGGCCTAGAGACTATCAAAGAATGGAAATCGGAAGCACCCCAAAACCGTCCCTACACTAAACGCTATCATGCAGCGGATCCAGTCCTCCTAAAAGGTGCTCTCGCCGTACTGCAGCAGCTGTTCCCGGACCAACAGAGCGCGTATGACGAGATTGAAACCGGCCTGAAAATATACTTAACCGGATTTTATGATTCAGTAAAACGCCTTGTCATTACCTGGCTGAAAAAATCCGGCAATCCTGAATTAATAATCCAACTGCTGCAGGAGCTCAACATATTATTCCGCGCAAACACTCCTCCCGATCAAATTCCATCCTATATTATTAATCGCGCGCCGGAACACACCAAACCACTTTTTCAACTCCTGATTAATTTCTACAAAGAAAGTCTTTATGAAAATAGTTAAGGGGTCATAATCGACCCCTTTTCAATTCCCTCTCAAAATCAATATTTTCTAGCAAAACCTATCAAAATCAGCTCAAAACCATATAAAATCGAGTAAAAACCGATTTTCGCCTAATTCTGTCCGTCCTGATTCTCCTATTACCTCTTCTGTATCAATTCCTTTACCCTCTTCTCGCTTTCCTTAATTTCTTTCTCGAAAAAAGCTGCTTTTGTAATTCTTCCAGGTTGTTCCATTTGGATCCATTTTTCCCCTCCTCTTCCGCTCTCTTGTCTTTGATTATGCGCTATAATGCCGAAAAAGGCATTGCCATTTTTGTATTATGCCGCATACGGCATTTTCACTTTTTAATTATGCCTCATACGACATAATTTCTCTTCTCCTAAAATAGCTTTTATGCCTTATGAGGCATTTTTAATTATATTTATGTCCCACGCGGCATAAATCACTCTCAATTATGCCACATACGGCATTATTAGTTCTTCGTTATGCCATATTGGGCATTTTAAAAAATTCTATTTTAGAATATATTGTATACCATTGAAAAAATCATTTTTCCTAAAATATATCTGTATAGGAAAGGGTTTGTACGCCGTTAACTTATTCTAAAAATAGCTGTTTTAGGAACATCGATACCGTAACTCCTTAAAACGTCAACTTTTAGAGAAATGAAACCAATCATAAAAGTTGACAGCAGTTTTATTAAAAATTTGCCTGTAAACAAAGCAAACCTAACTAAAATCAGTATAGATATTGCTATTTTTGAAACTTTTATATCCTAAACATCAACTTTTATCTCAAAAAGTATAACTTTTTCTTTTACTAGAAAGGCGTATTTTCCTAGAAGCGCGCAACTTCTATTCCCCTAAAAGTTGACAAAACTGACAAAATAAAAGTTGATATCATGGTTTTACTAAATTCTGTGATACAATATATATGCTATTCCATTCGTTTCTGACATAATTGTTTGACCAGAACTTTCAACAAAAAGACGTTAAGGTCAATTACGCTTCACCTTACTGACCTTAGCTTATTTTTTACTCTTCATCAATTTCAAAGGAATTTTCGGTATTTCTTTCTAACGGCATTTGATTACAAAACTCTTGCAGCCATTCTTCATATATAGATACCATTTTTTCTATAGAAAAATCCGTTTGAAAGTCCACGATACATATTTCCGAAAATCTACCTTTATAATCGCTCCACATCATCACGATATTTCAATTCATTTCATAACCACCTCTCATCTTGGCTAATTCATTTTGCAGGGCTATATTGCAATCAACTCCCTCACTTCGTGATATATTTCTCCTGAAGAACCATGCATTTTTCCAGACAATCGCTAACATTCCTATTGCTTCTTTATATGGGTGCTGCCTCATAGAATAATACCCATATCTCAAAGTAGCAAATCTTCGCTGTTGCCAGTCATCTGCGAAGAAAATTCCAACCATCAACGTACACATAATCCCTCCAATCATCATTTTTTCCGCATTGACATCTGATTTTTTGCTACAGTACTATCTTCAAGTTTCCACTTCATCATCTCACCTATACCTTTCCTGAGTTATTGCAACGCACTTCCACAATGTATCCAAAACGTATTGAAAATCAGGTTCGCTTAATTGCGTATGTGCTTTCATACAAATTTCTGACACTTTGTATATAGGGAGAAAGGCTATATAATCCTGAAACATTTTTATGTACAGTCTCCTGTCTGTTGTCTGAGATAAAGAATCCGATATAATAATATAATTGGATATTGAAATCGGAAGCTTTAGCATAGTTATCTCTCCTCATCTCCCATTCACTGATTTGATTTGCTTCTATCACGTTACTTAATCATTGTATATGCTTATTGATTTTTCTTCCTTTTCACATCTGAAAGAAAAGTCATCATTCTTCTTCATCATCTATTGGGCCAAAGAGCTCATCAAACTTTTGCTCCAAAATTTCCTGCAGAGAACGACTATCCTCATCAAGGTTATCATCTCTCCTCTGATTGTTTTCCTTACGATTTTTCTCATCATTACGCATTATATTTCTCATTGATTCTGCAAACTCCTTATGCTTATTAACCACTAATCCCAACTCCTTCCGTATTCTGAATAATATGAATTAAATCTATTAGTTCATTGCGATACTTGTTAATATCCGGCCTCTTTGTCGCACTCTTTCCAGATATAACTGCCTTCATATCTTTCACAGCCGTTTCAAGATCTTTATTTTCAACAAAACAATCGTATTCATCTGCTATATTGATTTCTTCAACCGCTGTTTTCAATCTCTGCACTATATTTTTCATCGGTTCCCCTCTTGCCATCAATCGTCTATATACCATCGCCGGTGGAGCTGTTATGAAAATACTGATTGGAGAAAAATAGTTCTGATCTGCACTACTCTCAATTTGTCGCTTTCCATTAACGTCTATCTCAAGAACAGGAATCCTGCCCATCGCAACAATGCGCTCGACTTCTCGCCTAGGCGTTCCATACAGTTCCTTGCTACCCTGATACAGATTTGTTTCTAAGAATTCCCCTTCTTCCAGTAGTGCCTGAAATTCTTCTCGTGATACGAATGTATAATACTCATTTTCTGTTCTAGCCTTCCTTGTTGTTACCGACCTCGCTAATTCGTATTTCTCAGAGTTCTCCTCAATAAACCTCTTTACGATAGTGCTTTTCCCTACTCCTGATACTCCAGATACAATGATTAAATTCATGCCAAATATTCTCCTCTCGCCTTTATTACGTGAACCTTTCCTGTATAGTCATGCGCCAGGAAAACAAGTTCATTCATCGTATATTCTTCTCCAATATAATCAAACTCGATTTTCTGATACTTTGCCGGCACAATAACATCTCCCTTATAATCAACAACTCCCATTGAACCCTCTTCTGTCCAGACAAAAGCAAAATTACCACTGTACACATAAGAGATTTTCACAAAAGAATCATAACAAGCAATAATTTTGATCTCTTCATCTTCCTCAAACGGGAGTAATTCAAACAAAACTGCTTTTCCATCCACAATTGCACTACCCAAGCAAGTTACCATTGGCAGGTCTTCAATCATTTCTGCACCAGAAAAAATCATCTCATCTTCTCGGTTAATAATCCCCCACGTGCCATCCGCTTCTTGAACTCTGCAGAATAATCCCTGCATTTCAAAAGTTAATGATCCGTCCTGATAGTCTCTGGTAATTCTTTTGCCCTCTTCATTAATATAGTAGACCTTTCCCGTCTCCTCTCGGACTCTTGCAGTTCCATCTTCGAACTTAGCTGCTTCTATAAAAATGGGTTCCGTCAGCAAGCTACCATCTTTATTTAAATAGCCATATTTCCCGTTATCTCCGATGTACCTTGCAACAGTCTCCCATGAAAAATAGAATTCATCTGTATACAGATACTTGAATGGGCCAGCATCAACCCCGGCAGGTGCATGATATATAGTGCCTAACGGAGTATACTCAAATTGATTATCTTCGGACGTATTCTTCACATAATCTGTCTCATGCACATACAGTTCATTCATATAGTTAATCGTCGGAACTGCTGCAGTTGCCGACTGTAACGTATATTTCCACATCAAGCACGCAACTATAGTAAAAATAACTATCAGAACAACAGCTAAGAACACGTTCTTTGCAAAATAGTATTTCATCTTCTTGATCATTCAATCACCTCCATACAGTCAGGTCTGTTATTTTTCGTATAATTTCGTAGTATTTCATTTCTTATAGCTTCATCCTCAACATCATGCCACATTTCTGTATCGGCTACTCTCTCAACAATAAGCACACAAGCATCGTCCGTCTCCAATGGTTCTAATACTAATGCATTATGCTTCTCATCTTCTTCAGCAGAGCATAGCAACGTAGCATCACCAGAACAAACCGTTACAAACTCAAATGGTTCAAAAAGATCCTCTGTTTCCTGAGATTCAATCTTGACTTCGGTTTCCTCAAACATGTCGGATATTTTTCTATTCTTGTAAAAGTTCTTGTCTATATACCTTGATTCAAATACCGACCAGATCAGTAAACCTAAAGCAATCGTATCCATATAGAGACCTATTTTACCTGCAAACGGAAGCGTAATCGGCATTGCAATAATACCCATACTATATGGAATTCCCCAGATTATCCTCATCGCTAACGCCCACCAGGAAGCTTTATACACAAGATGGTTTCTATTAAAGACTGCATGAACACCAAGAAGCCGATATGACGCGATCAAGAACAGGAGAAGTGTAGCAATGATAGCTACTCCAACTACCCACCCGCCATAGTACAATCCGACAAGAAAGTAATTATTTCTGTCAGCAAGGAAATCGGCTACTACACGATTTGAAATCAGTTCAGATGATGTTCCAAATGCAGATGCCCCAGCAATAATCTGCCTTACACTATCCTGATAAGCCCCCCAGTCACCACCATAAGAAAACTGACTAAATGTCATGCCTGGACGATAGAACACAGCTAATAAAGCGCACCAAAAGAATACATATACGCCTATCAAAGCAAGTACATTTCCTTTTTTCTCTGAGCATTCTTTCCATACATAATTTTTTGATTGCTGCCACTACAATTATGATTTCAATCGCAGCTAACTCGATCAGCCAAATGTTTGGTAACTTCATAAATAAGAGATATGAAATCAGTGAAAGCATCAGCAGTTGCACAGTTCCTGATAAAATGCCTTTAATACTATATCCTTGTTCGCGAATGCCTCTGAAAATTGTCTGCGACCACAAAGGGAATATAATGAATAGAATCGGATCGAACAAATATTTTTATTTATGCCGAAAAATCCAAGATCCATATAGGTGGAATCTGTGAACACAGTGATATCCGTCCACATCTCAAAGGCAAAAGCCAGCAGACAAAGGAATGCTAAACATCCCACTAAGAACATTGACTTTCGCAAAATGCTCCATTTTTTTGCAGTCCCAACAGGTGTTTCTTCCAAGTATTCCTCAAGCTCATCTCCAAAAAGAAGTGATATCAGTCCCTCGCTTTCCTCTGGCTTAAACAGCGACCAATAAAAAAACGTTCCAATCATCGTTATAATCACAGCTAATAAGAAGCTGTATACGCCGGTTCCTTCATTATAATTTGCCATATATGTGAATGTACGAAGCCAAATAAATATGAGCCAGCAAACAACAGATATAACTACTGGTGTTAAATATCCTCTTTTTCTCCTAATCATTCCCTATTCCCATCCTTTCTAAAATTGGTGACCGAATTATATCTTGCCGACAGCCTCCATTATTTGTGTTTAAGCAATATTAGCATCGGCACCTATCTTTTAATAATGCATAGCATCGGTCTTGCTTCCAACCTAACAAACTGTGTTAGGTGCTACATCAAAAAAATCTTTTACCTCCTTTTATACTGCCTCCCGCCAGTTCCAAATTGCTTGCCCGCATGGTTTCCATGATGCCAAAGCGCTGCATCTGTGTGTTACTCATCAGAAGATTAAGGATGATCTGATTGCCAACCAGAATACGCTTTACATCGCAAGGAGTATCATCTGGCATTCCCTTTTCTTTGCGCTTTGAGAAAGATATATAACGATTGCCCATATGAAATACCACTCCGCTTTCCATCGCAAGGGTATAGCCAAAGTAATCAAGTTCATAATACTTCAGTCCATGTTCAGCTCCGGTAGACACCATCTCATTCTCCTGGATTACACGATACTTCATCAGTTTAAGAATGCGCTTTCTAAGTCTCGGACGCGCAACATCACATCCTCTAAGTGTAATGTATTCATAAATCTGCAGCGAATTGAGATACTTAGCTACTGCAATCGCCCCAATGATTGCAATATCTGTATCATCCAGAAGTTCATGCAGTTCATCCACACTGGTCATACAGTACTGCACAAATGAATGCTCAATGTGCTCATTATCTCTGGCAGCAAAGATTGGATTCTCGGGAACTGTAAACTCTGCCAGTTCAGCTGTCATTCTTGAATAATTTTTAGGATCATTCCATTTTATATAGTTCATCATCATTTTCTCCCTTCAATTACAGATCATTCTCGATCATAGTGATAAGCTTCTGTCTCAGGTTATCCTGCTCCAGATTTGCACAATAGTACTCACAGAAATACTCGATGGTTTCCATCTGCGACTCAGTCAGATAGTTATCAATCAGAAGTAATCTGTTTGGAACAATGCCGTATTCTCTGCCAATGCGGGCCAGTTTATCGAAGTCACGGAAGTTCTTTCCGGATTTGATCTCGATTACATAAACGATTGAATCAATCACATTTTCAATAATCAGATCAAACTCGTTCTTCAACTTGCCATCAATAGTCGCCACCTTCGTGTTCGCATAAAGCTTAAACTGCTTTCGATGCTTTTTCTCCAGTTCAGTGAGGATATCGTTTAATACCTTGCGGATAGCGATTTCCATATACTGACCGGTAATGAACATCTGCGCTTTAGGGCTATAGATTAATCTGCCGTTGATCACATCACAGTCTGCACAGTAATGAACCTCAGACATAACGCCATACAAGCTCTCAAAGAGCTCGATAATACCAGTTTTCGCTTCCTTAGAAAGGCCACTCAGGCTAAGATGGAAGTCTTCCCTCTTGGATACATAGAGTACTCTAAGATCATTAAGAAGGCCTCTGATATCTGCATCAAGCTGCAGCATCTTACATGCAAGAGCCTCAACCGCATAGGGAACCAGATCCGCCTGCTGAGAATACTCGATCTTGATATTCTGACTTCTCTTCGTCAGTACATCAGCTACAATGTTCATATTTTCGGTAGTTACCGGCTTTAATGCAGTCGCTTTGATCATGCTTAAACCTCCTCATATTCCAGAACCATCTGTCTGGTTTCCTTTTTCTGTATGTTACGGTTGTACATAGTTTTCAGTTCCATGCAGGTCGTAGGGCGGATCCAGATATCACCCTTTCTCAAGGCTATCTCACGTTCTATTCCACGACTGGTGTTAAACTGTGTTATTTTGCGTTTGCGAATTGAGTTTTTCATCTTGATTACCTCCCTCACTTTCTAGGTAGATTTTAAAGCATCTGCATTTTTCTCTCAGTTTCGTATCGGAAACAAAAGTTATCAAAAAAAGAAAATCCAGAATACAGCTTGTTTTCTGTACTCTGGATATAACCTTTTACCCTCCTGGAAGCATTCTCTGCTCATCAATGGAGTTTAATTCCTGGATTCTAAGTGCTGTACTCGGGTGAGTATCATATAACACTGCAAAAAAACTTTGTTCAGAAGATTCTCTGTCTGGAGCAAATCGTTCAAGAAATCTTTTTAGATAAAAAGTGTACCCCATGCGTGCGGCAAATCGGTCTGCCATGAACTCACTTTTCCTGCCGAGTGCTGAAATTACCAGACGACTTGCCTGAAGTACAACCGTCTTTGCAGCCTCCATCACAAATCTGATCACACCTGAAATCTTACTGGTCACAAAATAGGAAGCAAAAGAAAAGCGGAATAATCCCATCACACAACACAAAATCATAATGATATAGACAACAGCAATCAGTGCAAACTGATAGAAGGCAAGTATCGCTATAATACCCAGACAATTGGCAACAAGAATCATGTTCAGGATACTGTCTCCGTTAAAAAGATGATCCATCTCATGCGCAATAATAGCCTCTACTGTTTTATTATCTAAGTTCAAAGCGCCTTCGGTCACTCCTATACTTCTCGATCCGAAACAGTAGGCATTCATCTCCTCACCTGGAATCAAGCAAACCTTTATATTGGAAGGAACTCGATGGCCTTCTTCTTCAATTTTACCTTTTACCCGCTGATAGCAATTAAACAGTTTTTCATGTTTAACCCCTAACGCCGGATCACACTGTATTGCCCTACACTTCACTCTGGCAATGTATTCACCAATTCCTGCAGCATAAATAAGTGCTACCAGAGCAACAATGGCACCTCCAAAATAGAAACATAATAAGTCAATCAATAATACAGCTGCAGAAATGATATATCCTCTTCGATTCATCTTATTACCTCCTCGTGTTATCCTTTATGGTTGCGGAAAAAGAAAGGTGGAAATCCAGCCAGAGAAACAATACAGTCACCAGGCAAAGCAATTTTATAAAAATCAGAGTCCTCAATTACACTTCTTTCCCTCAACTCAGGTTTTCCTCCTCCGTATCCAATAACAGAAACCAGGTTCGTACCATATCGATTACTCATCAATCGGCGACTTTTATAATCACTTGTGAAGAAACAGAACACATTAGGAAAGAGACCAAGCATACAACTGGCTTCACCCTCAGAATAGTTTTTCTCCAATAATTGCACCGACTGAACAGCTGCCATCAGTCTAAATCCATTGCTTCGACCGTAAGCGAGAGCTGACTGAAGATATTGCAGGTGCCCAAGCAGGCTAAAACTCGTCCAGGAAGAACCATACCTTCTGATCATTTTCGGCAAGGCTCTGTTTAATCATCTGATCAAGAATCATGTCAAAAAAGACAATGCTTGACTCCGTACTCTCCGCGTAGTTAAAAAGCAGGAATACTTCTTCCTTCTTTTAATGCCTTTCTCACAGAGAAGGTACCAGGTTTTACAAAAGCCCTCCCTGGAAAGTTTCCTTCAATACCGTGCGTAATTCTCCC
>ENA-OPZZ01001387-OPZZ01001387.1-human-gut-metagenome-genome-assembly--contig:-NODE-1387-length-15057-cov-2.115405_pt1 | contig 15057 bp, 17 predicted proteins | sample MGYA00242487_ERZ504511 | MGnify/ENA primary metagenome ERZ504511 (study PRJEB26092, sample SAMD00036241) | human gut metagenome | host: Homo sapiens | study: EMG produced TPA metagenomics assembly of... | reverse complement strand
ACCGATGCAGTGGCTATCTCGGTGAAGGCGAAGACCGTCCAATGCTCGAAGAGAAGATAGCTCGAGCAGGCATCGGTAAGCAACTCATACTGAAAGGTCGAGTACCGGATACGGACAGCTACTACCGTAAATCCGCGTTTTTCGTGCTGACCTCACGGTTTGAAGGCTTGCCGATGGTATTGCTGGAAGCTAAGGCGTATGGTCTTCCCATTGTGAGTTTGACTGCCCGACCGGACCGTCAGAGATTATTGAAGATGCACTCAACGGTAATTTAGTGCGTCCAGATGATATTTCTGGCATGGCTGAAAGCGTCAATCGCCTCATTGAAGACAGGGCAATACGCGAGCGGTATGCTCTGCATGCCGGTGACGGCGATGGTCGCTTTGCCAAGGAAACCATCATCGACCAGTGGAAGACGTTGCTGAACATGGTGCTTCGCCCGATATCAAGGTAGTGATACGAATGAACGACAATCTACAGCATTCTGCGGGTGCCCGGCGCATCTCTTGGGTGGACTATGGTAAGGGATTGGCCATATTACTGGTGTTCTGGGGGCATGCCATATGCCCGGAACCAGTGAGGGCTTCGTTCTATGCCTTCCATATCCCAGTGTTCTATTTCCTTTCTGGTTATGTGTTTTCCACTAGGAAATATCATTCGTTCGGACCATTCCTCTGGCATAAGGTCCGCACGCTCATTATCCCCGGCTTGACGTTCGGTTTCCTCATAGTCTTCTTCAAATGGCTGAACGGCTTGATCGCAGGCGAAGCGTATTCCGTGAACCCGTTGAAGCTGTTGATTGGTGTTTTCGTGGAATTGCGTGGCGGCGATTACTCGGTGATTCCATGGTTCTTCGTCAGCATATTCATCATCGAGCTTATGGCCTATTGGATTTTCGGTCTGGCAAAGGAACATGCTGGTGTGCTTTTGTCTCTGGCTTTGATTGCCTCCGTGGTCGGCTACTGTTATGCCACGTTCATTGGCAAAATCGTGCCGTGGAGTTTGGAAACCGCATGTACGGGCTTCGGATTCTTTGTGCTTGGGTACCTCGCTAAGTCCCCGGGTAAAACTTGGTTTGCCTCGATCACCCGACCGGCATGGTTGCCGCTATGGTTGGTAGTAACGGCTGCAGGCACGTGGTTGAATGTAACTATTGCCCATCAGCGTCTCGACGTGTATATGAACGAGTATGGATGGTATCCGTTCACCATGATGGGCGCGTTGGGCGGCATCGCGTTGGTGTTGGGGTTGTTGCAGTTGCTGGAATACCACGAGCGGACCGCTGCCGCCAAGCCAGTGAGTTCACTGTTGCGATACATAGGCAAAAATTCGTTCATCTTCTACAGTCTGAACCAAGTGGGATTGCTTATCGGAGAAGAGATCCTGGGAGCCTGCGGTATTCCTCTCAATAACATCACATGGCCATGGCAATTGCTTTGGGGAGGGGCTTGTATAGTGATTGCTGTATTGCTATGCGTTCCGATGGTCGAATTCACCAACCGGTGCTTCCCCCAAATCCTGGGGAAGCCGCGTCGTATTAGCGCTGCATCTTGAAAGGACACTTGACATGCCCACGCGTTCGGTAGCTCTGATTACATATCACGCTGCGCACAATAATGGTTCGTTCTTGCAGGCGTATGCCACACAGCGCAAGATTCAACAGCTTGGCTATGACTGCGATATCATCAATTTCTCGACGCCCCGGCAGCAATATCTGTATGACGTATACAAGAAGGTGTCTGGTCCGAAGGACATCGCCAAGAATCTGTATGCGCTGTTCCACCACAAGCTGATTCAACGACGTCACAACGATTTCACTAACCTTATGCACTCGGCGCTGCAACTCACTCCGAAGTTTTATGAGGACCTCTCCCAGATGGGTGATCTTGAGACACAATACGATGTATTCGTCTCCGGCAGCGATCAGATCTGGAACATGGACGCGTGGGATTATAGTGACGCTTACTTCCTAAGCTTTGTTCATCACAAGCCTAAGGTTTCTTACGCCTCCAGCATGGGCGGTCATATTCTTGACAAACGTGGAGATACGGCACTTGCTAACCATTATCGAACACTACTGGCTGATTACCAGGCCATTTCCGTGCGAGAGAAGACTGCGCAGGATTATCTCCAGCCGCTGTTGGACAAGCCGGTGACGCAGGTTATTGACCCCACATTGTTGCTTGAGCGGAAAGATTACGAGGAAATCACGGCTCCTCGGCTAGTCGAGGAACCGTATATCTTCTACTACGCGATTGACTCCATAGAACTTAACGACAGCGCGGCTAAGGCTGTGCAACAGTATGCTCAGGCCACAGGGTTGCCGGTGTATGTAATGTTCACCGGCAATAAGTCGTATGGTCTTGAGAAGTATGGATTCCATCTGCTGGAGGTGGCGGCACCGAACCATTACCTCAGCCTGATTAAGAACGCTGAGCACGTGTTGACCGCCTCGTTCCATGGCACGGCATTCTCCATTCTGTTCGGCAAACAGTTCCATGTGGTACGTGGCAAGCACAACGGTAAGGTCAATATGGATGACCGTATGAGCTCAGTGCTCTCCACATGTGGTTTGGAGCGGCAGCAGCTTATCGAGGGCGAGGCTTGGACCGATGACGTTATCGATTATGAGTGTGTGTATCCGCTATTGGATGTGGAACGCAACCGTTCGCTGGATTATCTGCAATCGGCGTTGCAGGTGAACGAGTAAAAGGAGCACATCATGAAGGCTTTGATGAAACGTCTCCTGCCTGAATCGGCATTGGCATGGTTACGCGGATGCGAATCCGATATGAAATTACGACGTGAAACCCTTCACCAGATGAAGCGGTTCCGCCGCAACTACGCAAGACGAGGCTCCACGCGCAAAAGTCATCTGGAAACTAGGATCGTATTCTTTACCCATCAGATTGAAAAGGGGCTGAGTCACACTGATTTCCGATATGGTTTCGGCAAAAAGGTGTTGGCTCAGATGGCGCCGCTGATGGAGACGCTGCGTACCACAGACCCGGACATCGCACATAACGAGGTCTATCGAACCGCTCTATCCGCATTGCACGAATATCGTGTGCGGCATGAGGCCAAGCAATTCGATTTGACTTATGCCAAAGATCTGTTCAGCCAACGGATATGGAACGAGATTGAATCCACGAACGACCGAAGCGGCGGAGACCTTATCATCCGGAGTACAGACAAGCGTGATAACGCAGAGCTTTCGTTCTCCCAACTTATGGAACAGCGCCATTCGGTACGTGAATTCGCTGAAACCCCGGTGACGGTGGAAGAAATCATGAATGCGGTGCGTGTCGCCATGCGTACGCCGTCGGTCTGCAATCGTCAGCCCACACGAGTGCACATCATCACTGATGCAGAGCTCATCAAAAAGGCCATGCCATTGCAGGGCGGATTCCGTGGGTACCCGATGCCGCCTGCGTTGGTGCTTATCACTGGTGACAATCAGACGATGATGAACCAGGATGAACGCAACGAATGCTATACGGATGGTGGACTGTTCGGTATGTCGCTGTTGCTTGCACTGGAGGAACAGCAGATTGCCGCGTGTCCGCTTAACACCATGTTGCCGATGAAACGTGATGAAGCGACGCGTGAATTGCTCCACATCCCGGACAGCGAATTCCTCGTTATGTACATTGCGGTCGGCCATTTCCGTGATGAGGTGAAGACCTGTAAGTCTCAGCGCTTTAGCGCTGATGAGATTGTGACGGTACACGCATGAGCGCTGTAACAAGCGAAAACAGTAATGCCGGCTTGCCATTGGTCAGTGTTGTGGTTCCGGTATATAAAGTTGAACGATGGCTTGATCGTTGTGTGAGCAGCATCGTGCATCAGACGTATAAGAATCTTGAGATTATTCTCGTTGATGATGGCTCGCCTGATGGAAGCTCGAAGAAATGCGATGAATGGGCAGACCGAGATAGTCGAGTTGTCGTCTTGCATCGTGCCAATGAGGGGGTCTCCGCTGCACGTAATGCCGGTATGGACGCTGCCCACGGTGATTATCTGTGTTTTGTGGATTCCGATGACGCCGTTGAACCTCAATTGGCTGAAACCGCTGTGCGAGCCGCGCAACGTTATGATGCGCAGATAGTCTTCTACGCCAATATGAATGACCGCTACAACGATGAGGGAACACTGCTGGATTCCGCGCAGCAAAGTTCCGTGGCGTTCGTTGCGGAGACTGCTAAAGAATTCAAACGTCATTTTTTGGAACTGAGCCATGGCCAATATGTATGCCCGCCGTGGAATAAGTTGTTCCTGACCTCGTTTGTGAAGCAGGTTGGAATCCGCTTCCCCGAAGGCGTTGCCGGTGGTGAGGACTCCGCATTCAACTTCCCCTTGTATGTGGCTGCGGAACGGGTGGTTGCCATTGATGAGCCGTTGTATCGATACTCGATGCGTGCGGGCAGCACCATGAACACATTTGATCCGCGTCTGCTGGAAGGACGCGTGAGCGTCCATGCCGCACTGTTGCCCATCATTCAGGAATGGAATCCGACATATCTGAATGATCACGATAATCGATTGATAACGAATGTGTGGATTGTGCTCTCTCTGCTATATGCCGATCGTAGACCGCAAATTCGGCAGAGGAGAGGAACAATAGTACGTGGTATCATTGCCAATCCGGTGGTACGCGAATGTGCGCGCTCAGTGAATGCGGTCGGTACCAAAAATCGATTGATGACCGTGCTCATCCATAACGGCAATGTCTTAGCTACGCGAATCATCATGCGTGCGGTTAACCTGTTGAAGCGGATAAGATCGAAGGTGTCGCGATGACGGGTGAAATGCAATCGCCGGATGCGTTGATTAGCGTGATCGTGCCGGTCTACAAGGCTGAGCAAACACTGGATCGTTGCGTAGGCAGTATCGTAAGCCAAACCTACCGTAATCTGGAAATCATTCTTGTTGATGATGGTTCGCCGGATGACTGCCCGGCCATGTGTGATACATGGTCAGTGAAAGATGCCCGCATCAAGGTCGTTCATCAGAAGAATGGTGGAGTGACGAAAGCACGGAATACGGGTTTGGCATGTGCCACTGGTGATTTGTTGGCATGGGTCGATAGTGACGATTGGATTGATCAGCACTATTTGGATGAGATGTATCAATTGTTGGTTGAATCTAACGCTGATATGGCGGTGTCCAAGAAGCGGGTTGAGTCGAATAGCGCATGCGCCCTTGTATCTGATGCTGAAGAGATTATGCAGATGCATGTATTGGGACGTTTTGGATTTGAGTTATGGCGCACGTTGACAAAAACGGAAAAATATTCGAATCTGCAATTTCAGGAGCTGAAAGTCGGAGAAGACGCCGATATGCTCATGCGAGTGCGTTCCAGATGTTCTCGAATCACGGTATCTCATATTCAAGGCTACCATTACAGCATAAACGAGCAATCCTCGGTGCATGGAGTTGGAATAGATTCCAAGCTTGATTGGATGCGCAGCCAGCGTATGCAGGAACAGTATATCGCAGCGCATCATCCAAATCTTTTGGGATGCGCCAAATATAATCGAGTATATGCTTTTAGCCTTATGCTGCGAGGTCTGCGTGGTGCCGATAAGAATAATGCGATAACCGAGTTGAAGAAAAAATTGCGTCGAGGAATTATTACGGCATTGCCTGCATTGCCTTGGTCATTGCTTAATGCATCCGAAAAACGTGAAGCAATGGCTGCCTTAAAGGTCGTTGTACTTGGGTAATTATTACCGTAAAGAGATTGATCGATTATGAATAAGTATAGAACTCTGTTATTGAATATAGGCTTGTTCGGCATTAATACAGTCGCGACTAAACTTATTACTTTTCTTGCTTGTCCCCTCTGTATACGTACTACTTGTCGACCAAAGAGTTTGGCATCACCGACATGTCTTTGACGGTGATTTCTTTGGTCCTGCCTATTGCGTCAATGTCGATATCCGATGCGGTGTTGCGTTTTGTGATAGATGACAGCAATGATCAGAAATCAGTGGTGTCATATGGCCTGATTGTTATCGGCTTGAGTTGTGCCATTGTCGCGTTGTTGCTTCCTGTACTGAAACTCTCTGTATTCGGCGGGCTGGGCAATTACTCTGGGTACTTTCTGCTAATGTATGTGTCTACGGCATTGATGACCTATGCGGGTAATGTAGCACGCGGATTGAACCAGATTAAAATCATACCGATATGCGCATCGATCTCAACACTCATCACAGGTATCAGCGCATATCTTTTAATCGTGCGACAGGGAATCGGCATTCAGGGATATTTCATATCTGTTAGTGCCGGTCCGTTGGTCGGTACTGCAATTTATACCATTGTCGGTAAGCACTATAAGTATTATTCTCTTCGTTCGCTTTCCGGTAATGTGCCGTTGATTAAGAATATGTTGGTATATGCATTACCATTGGTTCCCAATACGCTTTTCTGGTGGCTTGGAACAAGTATCAATCGCTTCTTCATTACTGGAATGCTGGGGATTGGTGCATCAGGACTTTATGCAGCAGCCAGTAAGATTCCGAATCTGTTGAATCTGGCATATTCCATTTTTCAGCAGGCATGGCAGCTCTCAACATTCCAGGAATATCGTAAGAGCGACATCGGGAAATTCTTCTCGATGATATTGATTCCGTTGCAAGCAGTTTTGACGGTCGGTGCATCTTTCATCATGCTGATTTCGCAGTTGCTGGCTTCATTTATGCTGCAAAAGAGTTTCTATTCCGCGTGGACGTTGATTCCGGTTGTCTTGCTCGGCTTCTATTTCAGCTGTATGAATACGTTCTACGGAACGGTTTATACCACACTGATGAAAACGAAATACCTCATGACAACCACGATAGTTGGCTCACTGGTATGCGTCATCGCAACAGCAGGGTTGATTCCTGTTCTGGGACTCTATGGCGCAGGAGCAGCCAGCATATTATGCAACGCGGTGATTTATGTAATGCGCATGATAAATTCAAGACGCCTTGTGTCAATCGATGTGAACTATTGCATATTGGTTATTTCCATTGTGCTGTTAGGCGTGCAGATGATGATTACTGCGATGGCGGTTCCATATTATTGGGTTTATGGCGTATTGATATTTCTCGTATTGACTGGCATGCACGGTATGCCGTTGTGTGCCTTTGCTTCGGCTTGTTGTAGGCAAGAGAAACAGGTAGGGAGAATGTCATGCAGAGCACAACTATGAATTCTGTATTCCTTGAATGCTATCTTGCGCACAATTTAGGTGACGATTTATTCTTGGAAACTCTCCTCAGGCGTTACCCTGATGTGCATTTCACATGCGTGGTGGATGGTTCCTATGATTGGCTCCTTGAAAGGTACCATAATATTAGTCTCGTAAGGCCTCCGCGCAAGAAGAGTGCATTGGGGGGGCAGGCTGTCTTTACTGTCTTCGATTGCATATACGAATGAACTTGCTGCCTTGAAATGTCAGTCAGTGAGGAATTGCGGCATTCTTGTGGTCATCGGTGGCTCTCTATATATACAACCGATCTGGAAACATTCGTTGTTCACTACGGTGTTTTCTCTGCGTGACGTTTTGCAACGCAAACGTTTATATTCATCGGCTGATAAAACTTTTGTTCTTGGAACGAATTTTGGACCGTATCGTAACTCCTGGTACAAGAAGTCATATAGCGACATTTTCAATAAATATGTTACCGATATCTGCTTCCGTGACCAATACTCGTTCCAACTATTTAAGAGTGATGAGCATATAAGGGTCGCTCCGGATATTTTGTTCGGAACGGAATTTCCACGTGTGGAACGTAAGAAAAAGGTCCTGTTCTCTGTTGTTGATCTCGGCAATACGATGAAATTCCGTGATTTATCTTCATGTTCTGCGGATTATGATTCGTGGATTGTTAATGCTGCAAATTGCTATGCGAATTTGGGATATGATATTCAACTGTGTGGATTCTCAACCGTTGAGCATGATGATGTGGCGGTTGCCCGTATCAGTCATCTCCTTGCGCAGGAGTCGATTCAACATGACTGCTTGACATATGATAACGATACATCTCGGATTCTGAGTGCGATAGCGGAGTCGGAAGTTATCGTGGGAACACGATTCCATGCGTCGATTCTAGGACTTGCTGCTGGCTGTAAGGTGCTTCCAATCATTTACAGCGATAAGACCTCGCATAGTTTGGATGATATTGGATTCGCCTCTGATATAAGATTGGATTTACGTAATTTTAAGTCTGACGATATTTCAATCTGTCGCAAAGTACTTGCAAGAGAGCGCGTGGACATCGGCGAAGTCAAAACGCAGTCTCAACGTCACTTCATCGGATTAGATTGCGTATTAGGGGTCGGCCGATGATGAGAGTTTCTGGAGAGAAGATCGTGAGTGGAATTGTGGGTACCCACTCGCTCATGTGTTTTGAGGTTTGGTGCGATTATGTGTACGCAAATGCATAATGTATCAGGTGGTCACTTGGTAATCAGCGTTATCGTGCCCGTATACAACGTTGAGCGTTGGCTGGATCGTTGTGTAACGAGCATTGTGGGGCAGACTTATAAGAACTTGGAAATCATCTTGATTGATGATGGTTCTACGGATAAGTCTTCGGAGATGTGTGATGCTTGGTCCCGACTGGATAATCGTATTCGTGTTATTCACAAGGCCAATGGGGGATTATCCTCTGCTCGCAATGCTGGACTTGGCATCGCGACAGGTACGCGAATTGCGTTTGTGGATAGCGATGACTGGATTGATTCCGAGATGCTGTCCACGATGAATCAATGGATGGATGAACAATCCGCTGTGGATGTGGTGATGTGCGGTACTATCAAAAACTATGAGAACGGGGGGCGTGAGCAGTGCATTGATGGCGACCTGCCACAACGGGTTTTCACAAGCGATCAGGCGTTACATAACTTCCTGTATCGGAGCAACCGCATGGCCAGTGCTGTATGGAACAAATTGTTCGATGCTACATTGTTCAAGGACGGTGAAGGGAAAACCGTAATTCTTTTCCCAGAGGGTCTCGATAACGAAGATTATTATCTGCTGGCCCATATATACCGAAGGATGCGTGGAATCTATTTCAATCCACGCGGATTCTACCATTATTGTATTCATACGGGGTCCATAACCACGGCTGGAATGAATGCTCATAGCCTGGATAAAGGCATCAGCTCCGAACGATATTGTGATTATCTGGAGGACAGTGGATACACAGACAAAGTGGCATTGGCTTACGGCCGTATGCAGGGTTGGTATGACACGCTCTATGATGTATTGAATAAGCAAGCGGATGGCGCAACAATCGCGTATTGCCGACACCGTCTTGCCGATAGAGCGTCGTATGTTTTATCCAGCCCGCAGGTGCCTGTATTGCGCAAGGCCAAAATATGGGCGATGATTCATATCCCGCGGATATATCATAGCTTGACGGTGCTGAAAGGGGAGCAGTAACCCATGAATGAGCCTGTTCGCATTCTGCAGTGGGGCATGGGGCCGAATCTTGGCGGTGTCGATTGCCTGATGATGGATATCTACCGGCATATCGACCGATTCAAGGTGCAATTCGATTTCCTATGCGATCATGATGCGGACAAACTGGCTTTCGAGGATGAGATCCTTGCCATGGGAGGGCGTGTATTCCGCGTCATGGTATCGCAACGCGAATCCGTGATAAAGTCCCGTACCACATTGACGTCGTTTTTCCGAGACCATCCTGAGGTACAGGGTATTCACGTAAACGCGAATTTCCCGTATGCATTGCCGCTCAAATATGCGGCGGAGAACGGAGTGCAGCTTCGTATTCTGCACTCTCATAACGCAGGTACCGCTGTGAGCCATGACCATGACGATTTGGCGCATACATTGATATGGCGCTTTCGGGAATGGCAGACCAGACGCCAGATTAACCGGTATCCGAACGTGTATTGTGCCTGTTCGAAAGCGGCCGCGGAATATATGTTCCCGGATAAACCATTCACATGGGTTCGTAATGGTATTGATACCGCTCATTTCGCTTATGATGAAGCGGTACGTAGTGCCACACGCACTGAGCTGCGCATTGCATCAAGCACCTCTGTGATTGGATTTTGCGGGCGATTCCGCACACAGAAGAATCCGTTATTCCTGCTGGACGTATTCGCCGAATATCACCGCATGGTGCCCGATTCTTTGCTGATGCTGGTTGGCATCGGTGAGCTGCGTTCACTTATGGATGGAGCGTATCGAGCAGTTAGGCATCAAGGATTCCGTATTGTTCATGGGATTGGCAGCGCGACGTGTCTCCTTACTACCAGGCCATGGATGCTTTTCTACTGCCTTCGCTATATGAGGGGTTAGGCATTGTGTATGTCGAGGCGCAATGTGCGGGGCTCCCATGCTTTGCTTCTGCCGATGCTGTGCCTCCAGAGGCCAAGGTCACCGATTTGTTGCACTATGTGTCGCTGAAAGAATCAGCTGAGCAGTGGGCTCAGGAGATACGCGATGCTATTGAGATGACGGGTGAACGCCGGAATCATGCCGATGATGTGCGTGCTGCGGGCTACGATATTCGTGATGTTGCCGCACGGTTGCAAGACCTGTATCTGAACAAGGCGGGGCGAGCATGATGCCGGAGAATTCCACGAATCAGCCCATGGTGAGCATCATCGTTCCGGTTTATAAGGCGGAACGGTTTTTAGACGAATGCATTCGCAGTATTACCGACCAGACCTACTCTAGCTTGGAAATTATTTTGGTCGACGATGCTTCGCCTGACCAATGCCCGCGGATATGTGACGAGTGGTCCGAGCGTGACGAGCGGGTGTCCGTAATCCATCTGGGGAATGGTGTGGGAGCTTCTGGCGCCCGCAATGTGGGTTTGGATCAGTGTACCGGTGATTATGTGATGTTTGTGGATAGTGATGATTTGCTGGAGGCAGATGCGGTTCGTTACAGCGTTGAACAAGCGTTAGTTGGCGATTATGATTTGGTGATATTCGGCAAACACTATATCGATGAATATGGGAGAGCGTCGCGTACCAGCATAGTCGACCGTGACATAGCAGCCATTGCTGATGCGTCGGGTTATTACACTGCCTTGTCTTACCTATTGCGCGTTGACTACCTTAATCCGCCTTGGGGCAAGTTATTTGCGCGCAGGTTGGTGGAGCATGTTCGTTTTGATACGGCGATGTGCTATGAAGAAGATCTTGTGTTCGTGCTTGCTGCTCTTGAAGCCAAGCCCAATGTGTTCGCCTCAAGCAAAGCGTTGTATGAATACCGGCATCTGGAGAATGGCCTGGCAAGTGTGTTCAGGCGAGAGAAGCCGCTGAACGTAGTCCAAGCCAATCATAAAAAAATACGGTTCTTTGCGAATCATATGAACGACGGGGGAGTACGCGAGAATCTATCTTTCCATATAGCCAATGACATCGGCTGGGTGATTCCCATGATTAAACACGGCGAAGGAATTAGTGCTTCGCGAAAAGCCGATTATGTTATGGAAATGACCAGCGAACCACAATTGCGATCCTACATGATGAAAGCCTTAAGCCATTCATGGATGCCGCGATTGCAGAAAATACTTATCGTATTGAATTGGCGTTGGTCATGGTATATAGCGATGCTATTAAAGGACAGAGCATGAGTAATCCTACGATAAGTGTGATTATCCCTGCCTACAATGCAGAGCAGTCGTTAGAACGATGTGCTAATAGTGTACTGTCACAAAGTTTTACAGACTTTGAACTCATTGTAGTAGATGACGGTTCTACTGATGCGACTGCCTCAGTGGCTGATGCTGTGGCAGCTAAAGACAACCGTGTTCGTGTTGTTCACAAGGCGAATGGTGGTGTGTCTAGCGCTCGCAATGTTGGCCTTGATGCGGCCTCAGGAACATATGTCACCTTTGTAGATAGCGATGATGCAATTCTAGCTGGTTGTCTGGTATCCATGATGCAGGCGATGCAGAGATACCACGCTGACCTGTGCATTGTAGGATATCGCAGTCGTATATCCCGTCTACAGAAGACTATCAATCATTGCATCGAGAATGAATATGCTATCGACACAAGCAGCATGCCAGATAAGTGCTGGATGAACGCCATTTGTGAACTCGAATCAAAATCATACTTGTTCCAATGCTGGGGAAAACTCTATCGTAGACAATGCTTGGATGGCCTTCGGTTTAATGAGCGGATTTCATATGGGGAAGATACGGTGTTCGTCTTTGACCTGTTGCAAAGACACCCTAAGATAATTGCCTTGCCTGGACCTTTGTATGAATATGAGGAAACACAAACAGGATTGGCTTCGAGATTTAGACTGGACAAACCGTCAGATTTATTGTGGCAACATGGTCATCGTCTAAAAATATATAGATTTGACGAATTGACTAGGCATAATCAGGATGATTTATGTCGGAGATTGGCTAATGATGTTTTGTGGGCGATTGATGCTGTGAGAAAAGCGCCACATTCTGTCTCATCTTTACAAAAGATAGAGTATATCTCTCGATTGACTGAGTCGCCATATCGTCGTTATTATTTATATGGACTTAAACATGCCGCAGTTTCAAGGTTAGTTAAAATACTATATGTGCTAAATATTGATCTTTTATGGAGTATATATATTCGCTGAATATGTTTAAAAAGTTGTGATATGAAAGATTGTTTATAAATGAATGAAATAGTAGTAAGCGTCATAGTTCCTGTTTATAAGGTAGAAAAATTCTTAAATCGTTGTGTGTCATCAATCGTTAGTCAGTCATATCGCAATCTCGAAATTATATTAGTGGATGATGGTTCTCCGGATTCCTGTCCTGATTTGTGTAATCAGTGGTCTGCAAAAGACAAACGTATACGTGTGATTCATCAGACTAATCGTGGGCTTTCTGCTGCACGTAATGCAGGATTGGATGTTGCGACTGGTCATTATATTGCATTTGTAGATAGTGATGACTGGATAGAAACTGATTATGTTGGTGAACTTCTTTTTTGCCTGATACAGTCGGAATCTGATATGGCGATTTGTTCTATTAGGCATGAAAACAAAGATGGTGGAAGGCTTCCTGATGACGGGTCTATTGTGAGTTCGGAAGAGATTCACACGCCAGCTGATTGTCTTCGGAATTCGCTCATAGGATATGCTGGCATTGTCGCATGGAATAAGCTATACGCATCCCATATATGGGAAAATCTACGTTACCCGATTGGTGTGGCGCATGAAGATGAATTCATTATTCATCATATTGTAAAACGGTGCACAAAGACTGTGTGGTTACCTCAGCAACTATATCATTATGTTGATAATAAAAGTGGCATTATGGGTTCTCGATATAGTATTAAGCGATTGGATCGTTTGGATGCTTGGATCGATAGAATCATTACTCTTTGTGATAATGATATCTATGCGGATATTATTGATGAATTATTTGATCAAATTAATCGTGACTTATATTATAGTGAGTCGCTTGGATGGGGGACCTTCGAAGTGCATGCAAAATTATGTAAGATATTCGCTCATTTCAGGGAGATACCTATGAACGTAACACGCATGCTGTCCAAAAAACATATAATATCTTATTGGGGGATTTGTATATGCCCATTTCTATTCTTTGAAATAAAAAAGGTTTTGCGATGAAGTACCATTTTGTTAAACCATAATAACATTTTGCTCATGCAGCACGCTCATTTGTACGCGCATCTCATATGATTTTTGGGCAGCCAATGGTGGTCGATGAGCACATGCTTGGGCGGCGAGTTGGTGTCTCCCTTTAGAGGTGGTTCGTGGCACGCACCCATCGGCTCGCTGGCCGCCGGCTCAGGATTGGGGAGCATGGTCAATATGCTCTTGTGGAACAGTTTCTCCGTCTGCCGGTAGTAGCGTCTGAGCTTCTGACTGGCGGATCCACTACCACTTCCGATGCCTTCGGATACGCAGGTTTTCTTCGCCATGCGCGTGTTTGTCGAAGGAGCGTCATCTACATCACCAACATCGAAGTCTCCGGATGGGGATGCGTCCTGGGTGACAAGAACATGGCCGCCGCCCTCATCGACCGCACCGTCCACCACGGACGGCTCATCAGATTCGAGGGCCGCTCCTACTGCAACCAACACGCCCTCATGACCAGATAACCAAACAACATAACAACACAACGTAGACAGGCAGCGGCCGATACCGCATACCCTGCGGAAGATCCGCTTCCTGCACTGCGGAAAAACCCTGCACAGCAGACACCAACTTGACACATCCAAACTACTCAGACGATACAGCGTCTACACATTTTCGCTCTCGATGGGTGACCTGTTCGATTCTCCAGAAGAACGTTTCTGCGCCTTACTGCTCGAGCTCATGGAGCGCTGCTATGACACCGGACGCACCTCTGTTTGTCTCCCAAAGACTGGCGCCAGCGGCTCAGAAGCGCCCCCCGGACGCCATCATGGGCCGAATCGAGCACAGCATCACCTGGATGGGAGTCGGCGACTGGAGCATGCGCGAACACGCACCCGGCAAGTAGCCGGCAAACGACCATCATGAACCGGATGGCACCGGCGGTGCCCAAAGCTAAACATGTTGGTGTCGTCTCGCAATAACCCCGGTGCCAGCTAATAACATCGGGTACCCTAGCTTCCGGATAAGTTATACAGGAACGTACTCCATGTATCAGAGTGGGTTAAACGAGAACCTCGATAGACTGTGATCTGTTGTTACCTGTACAAGAGAACTCGGGAAAGCCGCACAAAGATAGGCGTTGCGCTTACAATTGAATTCAGGAATCTCTATAGCTTCTCACTATGCTGATACACTGAATTCGCAGCAATTACGCAAACGAGAAGTTATCAATGGGGTGTATTGGTATGATTTTGCGCATTTTGGTGAGAAGCCGGTATCGCATACTCAGAGGGAGGTATGACCTTTGTGCAGGAGGAATGTACGGTATTCGGGAGAGCTCCGCGCTATCAGCAGTCTTCGGAGTATTCTCTTTGGCACTTGGGAACACTACGGCATCGGAGATTACGCCATCATATGCACCGAATGAAATATTCTGAAGTTTTTAAATAGATTATTTTGTTCTCATCAAGAGAAACGAGATGTTG
>ENA-OPZZ01001381-OPZZ01001381.1-human-gut-metagenome-genome-assembly--contig:-NODE-1381-length-15086-cov-2.605990_pt1 | contig 15086 bp, 15 predicted proteins | sample MGYA00242487_ERZ504511 | MGnify/ENA primary metagenome ERZ504511 (study PRJEB26092, sample SAMD00036241) | human gut metagenome | host: Homo sapiens | study: EMG produced TPA metagenomics assembly of... | reverse complement strand
ACTTTGAAAATGAAATGATCGGGGTCCTCGAGATACCTGCTTTGAATCAGGATTTTCCGATTTATGCGGGTGCAACAGCAGAGCATATGTCGGAGGGTGTGGCCGTGATGAAAGATACATCGCTTCCAGTTGGCGGAGAGGATACAAATTGTGTGATTGCCGGACACAGAGGATATAACAGAAGTAAGACATTTTTTAAAGATATAGAATACCTATCTGCGGGTGATCGGATATATATTAAAAATTCATGGGAAGAATTAGTCTATGAAGTGGAGAAAATCGATATTGTAACGCCAAATGATGTAGATGCAGTAAAAATTCGGCCCGGAAAGGATATGGTGACATTGTTGACCTGTCATCCGTATGGTTCGAATGGAAAATATAGATATCTGGTTTATTGCAGCAGAGTTAAGGACGCAGGGAAGGATGACCGTAAGAAGGAAGTATCTTATGCTTATAAAGATCATATTGTTGCTTCGGACGGACAGATTTATTCGTTATCATCAAAAGATATTCAGAAAGAAAAATATTTTAGATGGTTATGTGCAATTATTTTGTTTTTGATAATGGCAGCCATGAAAATAAAAGATATGTGGAGGAAAAGGAGGCAGACATAGATTGCGAAGAAAGAAAAGAACAGGAATATTGACTTTTTTGGTTTTTCTCATTTTTGTTTTTTCCATGGTTGTTTGGGCGTCAGATGGAATCGAAGGAGAACGGATGGATACAGAAGATACAGAGACAGAAAGCGTGATTCGGGAAAGTGAGGGCAGGGAAAGTCAGATCCAGGAAGAATCTGAAGGCATAGCCGGTGAAACATTTACGGAAAAGCGATGTGGAAACAGAAACAGGGATTGAAGATTCCTATGTGTATGATGGAGAAGTTTTCTCGGAAGTGAATGAATACAGCGCACGTGCGGTGACAAAAGGGTAAAATTGATTATACAGTATTGGGCGATTCGATCAGGGGTCAGGTTTTGGGAATATTCTTGAGGATGGACGTGACCTGGATCATGTCGGCTGTATTATGGCTGAAGGTGGGAAATACCTGGAAAACGGCTTATTGTGTCCATCATAATGCTGATTTGAAGGGCGGCCATGAATATGCGGATACAGCGTCATATTTGACAGATTCGAATAAAAAGAGACTGACAGGTCTGGCTTTATATTATGGCTTTCGTTTTTCAGGTTGGAATCCGGATAAAAAAATCTGTTCCGGGGGATAGCGATAAAGGAAAATATACAGCAACGCAGGTGATGATATGGATGATTGAAAGAGGCTGGTATACGTATGATGCGAATACATATGCTTTTCAATTGAATACAAAGGCAATCAATGCAGCAAAGAAAATCTGTGATAAATCGGATCAGAGCCCTGTCGGAAGCTCCTATGACTATTTTAAAACGATATATAGTAAAATGCAGACATTTGGTACAGTGCCGTCTTTTACTTATCGGAGTGAGAACAGTGCTCAGATCAGGAATATGGGGTATGACTTTCAAACAAACCAATATGTTCTCAAACTGACGGATACGAATAACGTTTTGTCCATGTATGATGTCAGTGAAGTGCTGAATGGTGTAACAGCCCAAAAGACGGGAAATACACTTAATTTATATTCATCAGTACCAATCACATCTGCGGGTGTGATAAAGTTGTCAAAGAAATCCTTCAAAGCGGAGACCGCTGTGACTGTGTGGTCAGACCAGACAATAAGCGGTTATCAGCAAATTGGAACTTACAAAGAGCCGGAAACGGCAGATTTGAATACCTATCTGAAGATAACAGCGCAGTCTGTAACGATGACGGCTGAAAAAGTATGGAATGACAGTGATAATATTTATGGGAAAAGACCATCAGAACTGATGGTAGATTTGTATCGTGGCCAAAGTAAAGGGGATAAAGCTGTGCTTGTAAAAACGGTCATATTAAATGCGGAAAATGAATGGCAGTTTACAGTTTCAGATCTTCCACAGAAAGATTCCGCAGGTGGACATATTTATTATATGTTTACAGAGCGAGAGGCAGCGGGGTATACAACGGAGACAACAGAGAGTACAGCTGGGACGCGTCATTGGAAGTTTACGTTCACCAATACGTTAAATAGTGGTCATCTGCAGCTGCTTAAGAAGTCATCTGATGAGGCGCTTACAGGTGGGAATCCCTGTTATACACTGTTAAATGCAGAATATGGGGTTTATACAGATAGAAACTGTACCAATAGTGTGGGTGATCTGATCACGGGTGAAAGTGGATGGTCCAATACACTGACATCACTTGCTACGGGAACATACTATGTCAAAGAGAGAAAGAAGCCTTCCGGGTATAGAACAGATGATGCTGTTCATGAAGTAGTGATAAATGAAGGTGAGACAACCGTGATAACATTGACAGATGAGCCAATCACCAGCTGGGGACAGTTTCGAATTGAAAAATCAGCATCGGACGGTGCATCGGTATCTGATACAATTCCATTAACAGGAGCGGAATTTACCATTGATTATTACGGAGAAACAGGGGTAACAAAGGAAAACATTTCCGATAAGGTACCATTAAAGACCTGGGTTGTTGCTGTAGAAAAAAACATTTGATGGCCAGAACACTTTGTATAAGGCGGAATTAGAGGATACATATCTGATTGCAGAAAAGAGTGATGAACTTTTCAGGGATAGGATGGGGAAGGCGGTACTGCCTCTTGGAACAATTGCAATTCGAGAAACAAAGGCAGCAGAAGGTTATTTGCTGCAGGGGTATGTCGATGATGCTGACGGAAGACGGCTGAACAATTACCCTGGGGAATCAGTTATCATCAATCTGGCAGATGACGGTGAAAGTGCATCGTTTTTGGGAGAAGACGGATTGAAATACAGTAATCCTGTTTTAGGGTGACAAATGAATTGCATAAATGCAGTATACAGATTATGAAATCCACAGCAGATGAAAAGCCGTTGGAGAATGTGATATTTGGTCTGTACGATGAAAAGTCGACAGAAAATCCTGGAAAGTCAGACGAATCAAGATGGCAGGATAATATTTTCGGGGCTGCTTCCGGGGAAATACTGGTTAAAGGAAGAAAAAACAGGAAACGGGAATCAGCTGCTGAAAGAACCGATGGAAATCGTGCTGCCGATGGTATTAACAGAGCAGGAGGTTGAAAAACTAAAAATTGATAAAAGTCAGCTGGTCTATGATGAAAATCAGCAGGTATTTAAATTGTATGACAGAATTTTTGAGATATCAAATGCAGGAAATTTAGTATTACCGATGACAGGCGGTGATGGATTGGTCTTACCTGACATTTTGTTTTTGGCAGCCGCTCTGTTGCTGATAATTGGCGTCTGTTCGTTTGTATATCGTAAGGGAAAAATAACTGCCCGATGAGTATTCGACAATTGTAAGCGAATATGGTATGATTCTTCTATATCATCTGAAAATTCAGGCATCAATGATGGAGGAAAGTATGCAGCAATATGATCGAGGATATAGAAGAAACGCTTTATGGCAGATGTCACCTGTGAATACATTGATTATTGTGATTAATGTATTGGTATTTGCGGGACTCAGTTTTCTGGGAGATACAACAGATGTCCGCTTTATGTATAATCATGGTGCCAGTTTCTGGCCGGCAATTATTGAGGAACATGAGTATTACAGACTGCTGACATGTACATTTATTCATTTTGGAATCAGTCACTTGTTTAATAATATGCTTGTATTGGCCTATATTGGTGATAATCTTGAGAGAGCACTTGGGAAGTTTAAATATTTAATTGTTTATCTGGCAGCAGGTGTGGGATCAAGTGCAGTGTCAGCAGTCTGGAGTATGATAAAAGATGAATACAGTGTATCGGGAGGCGCTTCCGGGGCTATTTTTGGTGTTGTCGGTGCACTTTTGGTTATTGTTATAAGAAACAGAGGACAACTGGAAGATTTAAATAGTCGTCAGTTGATGTTGTTTGCCGGATTCTCGATTTATCATGGTGTGACGAGTGCAGGTATTGATAATATGGCACATATCAGTGGTTTTGTGATCGGTGCTTTATTGGGCGGACTTCTCTACGGGAGAAAGCGGTATCGGAAGCAGAATACAAAATGAGCTGCCGGAACCTGGTACGGATTTTACAGACAGATGACCGTGATGGGCAGAAACAATGGATTTGAACGATTGCAAGTCCAAGCCCGGTGCCGCCTGCCTTATAGGACACAAAAGGCTCAAAATACGGGCCAGCTGTTCTGGAGTCATGCCGTTGCCGGTGTCACTGACAGAAAGCACAAGATGATTGCAGTCATCGGAGCAGCAGATAAGGTAATTTCGACCGCCGTCAGGCGAAGCTTCGGCTGCATTTTTCAGAAGATTAATGAGTGCCTGGCGAATCAGTGACAGATCAGCCCGTATGGCAGGCAGGTTGGAAGCAATGTGAAGATATAGGGCAATATGCTGTGCGTGCAGAACGGGCAGAAAGGATGTATAAAGCTCATTAAGCAGGGGCTGCAGACTGCATAGTGTCAGTTGGGGTTGACGTGCAGTACGGTCGTAATTCAGCAGACGTTGGATATCTGAAAGATCATTCTGGATTTCAGTGAAGTCTGAATCTTCTTTCAAGAAAACGTATCGGGCTGCAAGCAGCTGAAGCCGGCTGGAAATCAGAGTCAGTAGAATTATTAATTTCAATGCCGAAGAGAAGCATTGCCTTTGGTGGAATCGTAAGTCATCTGGAAACCCCATTTGTAGATGATTTAGAAAATAAGGGAAAAGTATCTATAATAATAAAAGCCTGTTTACCGCTTTTTTGTGACAGAAAATTAAAAAAAGCTGTTAAGATTTTTCAGTCGTTGGTAAAATGGAGATTAAAGAGCATTGAAAATGCAAAAACATCAGGAGGTAATCAAGATGATCGACAGAGATTGTATTTTTTTGCAAAATAGCAGGTGGTGATATTCCGTCATCGACGGTATACGAGGATGAACAGTTCAGAGTACTGTTGGATCTGTCACCGGCAACAAAGGGACATGCACTGATTTTACCTAAACAGCATTATGCTAATATTTTTGAGATTGATGAAAACATATTAAGAGATTTGATTGTTCTTGCTAAGAAAGTGGCATCTGCCATGAAAGAAACTTTGAATTGCGATGGCGTGAATATTGTACAGAACAACGGCGAAGCAGCAGGACAGACTGTGTTCCATTTTCATATGCATATCATTCCGAGGTACAAGGATGATGGTCAGGTAATCGGATGGGAGCCGCATACTTCAGATCCTGAAGTACAGGCACAACTGGCAGAGAAGATTGGTCAGGCAATCCATTAAATAAAAATGAATCATTAAATATAAGCAAAAGCACGACAGAGAAAATGATAATCAGGAATAAACAGTGACTGATCATTTTTGTCGTGCTTTTTAGATTCGGTATTCAGGATTAGACAGAGGCTAACTGATCAATCAGATCAGCGATAATTGGAATTGCCTGATTTTGCTGACTTGATGCCATTTGCTTCTGATAATTCTCACGGTCGGAGTAGACCTGATGAATTGTGTCAAGGAATTTCTCGTTTGTAATCTCTTCTTCAGGGAGAAGATAACTAAAGCCCTGTTTCTGGAAAGATTCTGCATTCAGAATCTGGTCGCCTCTGCTGGCAGCTGCTGGCAGAGGAATCAGAATATTCGGTTTGCGGAGTGCGAGAATTTCACATATGGCATTGGCACCTGCACGGGATATAATGAGATCTGCAGTAGCAAGAAGATCGCGAAGTTCTTCTTTGATGAATTCATACTGCACATAACCGGTCACATTGTTGAGCGATTTGTCAGTTTTGCCTTTGCCGCATAAATGGATCACCTGAAAATCTTTTAATAATTCCGGAAGTACAGCGCGAACTGCTTCATTGACAGCAACGGCACCAAGGCTCCCACCCATAATCAGGATAACCGGTTTATCAGATGTCAGGCCACAGAAATGAAGTCCGCGGCTGCGGTCACCTTCAAAGAGTTCACTTCTGATGGGAGAACCGGAGAGAACAGCCTTATCGGAAGGCAGATACTTAAGCGTCTCCGGAAAATTGCAGCAAACTTTGGAGGCAACAGGGATACAGAGTTTGTTGGCCAGGCCGGGTGTCATGTCGGATTCGTGAATGATCACAGGAATCTTCAGGGCATGTGCAGCGCGGACAACAGGAACGGCAACAAATCCGCCTTTTGAAAAGACCACATCCGGGTGAATCTTCTTCAATCGGGAACGTGCCTCGAAATAACCTTTGATGATTCTAAAGGGATCAGTAAAGTTCTTCAGGTCGAAATATCGGCGGAGCTTGCCGGTGGCAATTCCGTAATAGGGTGTCTTTGCCTCCATGATCATGCCTTTTTCCATGCCTTCATAAGACCCGATATAGGAAATATCGTAGCCGCGTTTTTTCAGCTCCGGCATCAGAGCAATATTAGGCGTAACATGACCGGCCGTTCCACCGCCTGTTAAAACTATTTTTTTCATAATTCACGGCTCCTTTGTGATGATAATTTATAAAATTATGGTAACTGTTCAGAGCTAACCTCCAAATACTTCGCATTTTGTCGGTGCGGCGTATCTGCCAAATGGATTTATGTTCAAGCGTGTTCATTCATGCAAGCATGCTTCGCACTTTTGAACATAAATCCGCTTGGTTCTGAATAGTTACAAATTATGCCTGATGGCTGGCTTTGTAAGCCTTTAAGGCCTGAGCAAGCTGATCTGGACATGATGTACCGCGATTACCGCAGTTGATGCCTTCAAGTGTCTTGATGACGTCATCAACGCTGCGTCCAACAACAAGACGAGCAACACCCTGTGTGTTTCCCATACATCCGCCGATGAATTCACAGCTTGTTACGATGTTGTTGTTATCAACTTCAAAATCAATTTCACGGGAACATGTTCTGCTTGTAGCGTATCTCATAATTAAATAACCTCTCTTTAAATATTAATGTATTTTTATTTGGTTTCTAATGCATTATATCAGATAATGGCGCAAATTCAAAGCGGTCTTTGCAGTTTTTGAATGGCCGGATTGTTCTCTTGACTTCCTGCACTTTCATAGTAAAATAGGATTGAAAGTTTGAAAATTTGGAGGATTACAGAATATGTTAGGTATTATAGGTGCAATGGATCAGGAAGTGAACATCCTGAAAGAGAAAATGGAAGTGAAGAAGATTGATAAGAGAGCTTCCATGGAATTCTATGTCGGGATTTTAAACGGCAAAGAGGTTGTTATTGTAAAATGCGGTGTCGGCAAGGTCAATGCTGCTGTCTGCACACAGATTCTTGCAGATTGCTATCAGGTAGAAGCGGTGATCAATACAGGTGTGGCTGGCAGCCTGAGAGCGGAGATTAATATTGGTGACATTGTTGTTTCAACAGATGCACTGCAGCATGATATGGATGCAACAGGATTTGGGTATGAACCGGCTGAGATTCCACTGATGGGTAAGAAGACTTTTGAGGCCGATGCTTCACTGCGCAGTCTGATCGCAGAAACATGTCGTGAAGTGAATCCTGAAATTGGTGTATTTGAAGGTCGTGTTGTAAGTGGTGACCAGTTTATTTCCGATGGCGATGTGAAGGACAGACTGGTCAGAATGTTTGCACCATACTGCACAGAGATGGAAGGCGCAGCGATTGCGCAGGCAGCATGGCTGAACCAGATTCCTTTTGTTATTATCAGAGCAATTTCAGATAAAGCTGATGGCAGTGCACATATGGATTATTCCGAGTTTGAAGCCAAAGCAATCGAACATACCGTGAGACTGGTGGAAGCTGCCGCTGCAAAGCTTGCATAGGTATTATGCCAGCTTCAATATTTCAGTCACGATCTGACGATGTATTAGGATTATGGACAGCAATGTCGGGAAGACGACAGGAAAAAGAAAGATTCAGTCAGGTTATGTTGATGAATTGCAAGTGGCAAAGAGCACAATATTGATTATAATTAAGTGCAAATAAAATGAAGGGGGCACTTAATTATGAAAGAATGGATCGTTTTACAGGGATGGCCATTGTATCTTATGCTTGGGATGACGGGATTAGGTCTGTTGGGAAGCGTATTGAGCCGTATATTTTATGGAAGGCTTGCAAGAGAGGCACAGTTGTGTGGAACATCGGATTATCCGATGCTGCATTATATAAGGCAGAAGTACAGCAGTTATTATAAGCTGGGTATGCGTCCGGGCAATACGGAGGCACTTGTAAAAAGATATCTTGCATTACATAGGGTTGGACCGTTGGCATTGTACAGCTGGAAGGAAGCAGGGAACTTTATGATGGGTGCCGTTATGCTGACGGGACTTATCCGCGGTATTTACAGATTTCAGACGACCATGCAGACGGATTCTGCATTGATGGATATTGGCGTAGGACTGGTTCTGGCATTGGGATTGCGGTTGACCGGGAAGATTTTTAGTGTTGAACGTCTGCAGGTGATCACGCTGAATGCGATTTGTGATTATCTGGAGAATTATTTGAAGAGCAAGCTGGACGGAGAGTATGGTTATGGCCCACAGACAGAAACACCGGATCATTATGCTCGGGCTTTGAAAGAAACAGCAGCATCCCGAACAAAGCCGGGACTGCGTCCGACAACTGTTCGACGGATGTCGGCTGAACGTTCGGAAACGGTCGACAGTACAGTGGATGCGAAGATTGTGGAAGATGTGCTGAAGGAGTTTCTATGCTGAAAATATAGTCCGGATTATTGATAAATAGTATCTGATTTGGTATGATTAAATAGAATTAATTAAAAGATAAAATTGGAGGAAGAAAAATGGCAAATAAGGTTACATTTGATTATTCAAAGACTGCCGAATATATTAGTGATGGCGAGATAACAGCCATGAAGCGTATTGCGGAGGATGCGAAGAAGCTTCTTCTGAGCCGTGAAGGCGAAGGCAATGATTTCCTTGGATGGATCGATCTTCCGGTGGATTATGATAAGGAAGAATTTGCACGTATTCAGAAAGCGGCGGCAAAGATACAGAGCGATTCAGATGTCCTGCTTGTTATCGGTATTGGTGGTTCATATCTTGGAGCCAGAGCAGCCAATGAATTCCTGGGACACAATTTTTATAATATCATTCCAAAGTCAATGAGAAAGACACCTGAGATTTATTACTGCGGTAATAATTTAAGCAGTGCGTATATTAAGGGATTGATGGATGTTATTGGAGACAGAGATTTTTCTATCAATATGATTTCCAAATCCGGAACTACAACAGAACCTGCAGTTGCTTTTAGAGTTTTCAAGAAGAGGCTTGAAGAGAAATACGGCAAAGAAGAAGCTGCGAAGAGGATTTATTGCACAACAGATAAAGCAAGAGGCGCACTTAAGAGCCTGGCAACAGAAGAGGGATATGAGTCATTTATCGTGCCTGATGATGTAGGTGGTCGTTTTTCTGTTCTTACTGCGGTTGGTCTGCTTCCGATTGCAGTCAGCGGTGCAGATATTGAACAGCTGATGGCCGGTGCTGCATCCATGCGAAAAGTCTGCCTTGAGAATGCCTTTGAAGAAAATGATGCACTGCAGTATGCAGCAGTCAGAAACATCCTTTTAAGGAAAGGCAAGAGTATTGAGATAACAGCAAGCTATGAACCTTCTGTCCAGTATATCGGAGAATGGTGGAAACAGTTATATGGTGAAAGTGAAGGTAAGGATAAGAAGGGAATCTTCCCTGCCTCAGTTACATTGACAGCGGATCTGCATTCCATGGGACAGTTTATTCAGGATGGTTCTCGTCTGATGTTCGAGACAGTACTTTCTGTAGAGGATCCGGGAGCAGAGATTATTCTTGAAAAAGAGGATGTGGATCTGGATGGATTGAACTATCTGGCTGGCAAGTCTGTAGATTTCATTAATAAGAGCGCGATGAACGGTACAATTCTGGCACATACAGATGGACAGGTACCGAATCTGATGGTGAAGATACCGGCGCAGAATGAATTTTATCTTGGTGAGTTATTCTACTTCTATGAATTTGCCTGCGGTGTCAGCGGTTACATACTGGGTGTGAATCCATTTAATCAGCCTGGTGTTGAAAGCTACAAGAAGAATATGTTTGCATTGCTTGGTAAGCCGGGTTATGAAGACATGACAGAAGCTTTATTAAAGAGATTATAAATCATTTTTAAGAGGGCGCAGGGAATGATTTCTCTGTGCTCTTTTCGTGAAGAAGAGGATTCTCTGACAGCAAAGAAAGTCGGATATTCAATGGAATCAGAGAATATATATGGGTGTGAAATGCAGGAGGACAGAATGAAGAAACTGATAAAAAACGGAACCATTGTATTGGAAGATAAGGTTATACAAGGGGATTTACTGATAGAGGATGAAGTGATCGCTGAAATCGGACAGAATTTAGATGCGGAGGGCGGACAGATCATCGACGCGACCGGGCTGGTTGTATTGCCTGGCGGTATTGATGTGCATACACACTTCAATATTGATGTTGGTGTAAGAGCTGTAGATGATTTCAGTACGGGAACGATAGCGGCAGCTTTCGGCGGTACGACGACAATTGTTGATCATATGGGATTCGGTCCGAAAGGATGCAATCTGCATCATCAGCTGGGGGTTTATAAGGGGTATACGAATGGCAAGTGTGTAACAGACTATGGCATTCATGGTGTTTTCCAGGATATTAATGAGGATATTCTGAAAGAAACGGAAGTGATGATGGCAGATGGTGTATCAAGCTTCAAAATGTATCTGACTTATGACTACAAACTGGAAGATGCAGATACCCTCAAGGTGTTGAAGAAACTTAAAGATATTGGCGGCATTACAACCGTACACTGTGAAAATGATGCGATTATTCACTATCTGAGAGATAAGTTTGTTGCTGAAGGAAAAACGGAGGCAAAATATCACCCACAGTCCAGACCGCCATATTGTGAGGCAGAGGCTGTGGACAGAATGATCGCACTGGCAAAAGCAGCAGGAAAGGCTCCGCTGTATATCGTACATGTTTCGGCAAAGGAGAGTGTTAACCTGATCAGGGAGGCAAGAAAAGCAGGGAATACGGTCTTTGGAGAGACTTGTCCGCAGTATCTTGTATTAGATGAAAGCCGTTATGATGATCCGGTGGAAGGATTAAAGTTTATTTTGAGCCCGCCGCTCCGGGCTAAGGAGCATCAGGAAGCTATCTGGCAGGGAATCAAAGATGGGACGTTGCAGGTGATTGCAACAGACCACTGCAGCTTCGATTTCCATGGAGATAAACAAAACGGCAAAGATGATTTCACAAAATGCCCGAATGGTGCGCCGGGAGTAGAGACACGAATGCCAATTGTTTTCTCGGAAGGTGTATCGAAAGGCCGATTGAGTTTGAATGAATTTGCAGCAGTGACAAGTACGAATCCGGCCAAAATTTTTGGTATGTACCCAAAGAAAGGTGTTCTGGCGCCAGGCAGTGATGCAGATATTGTGCTGATGAATCCGGATATGGAAGTAACGATTACGAAGAATATTTTGCATGAGAATGTAGATTATACACCGTATGAAGGCATTCAGGTTAAAGGATGGCCGGTGATGACAATGGTTCGGGGGCAGGCAGTGGTAGAAAATGAAAGACTGCAGGTTCCGCTGGGATTTGGACGCTACATTAACAGAAAACCTGTTAAATATACGGAATTATTAAAGTGAACGGCCAATCGTGCAGACGGCATTCCAGATAGAAGCATGAATGGTATATGGTAAGTGCAGCAATGGAGATATGAAAATGGCAGAAAAAAAGGAAAAAATAATTTATATAAGTGGACATAGAAATCCGGATACAGATTCCATCTGGTTCAGCCATGGCATTAGCAGATCTCAAGAATAAGATTTCAGCCAGACAGGTGGCAGATGAGCATGCAGATAGAGTTGTGTATAAAGCTGTTCGGGCGGGGACATTTGAATCAGGAAACCCGATATGTGATGAAGGCATTGATGTGACGGCTCCAACCTATATGAGAGATGCCAGAACACAGATTAAAGATATATTTGATGATAAAACACAGAGCGTCAGCGGCAATATTTCCCTGAGACAGGCATGGAAGACAATGCGTGCAGTCAAAAAAGCGACCCTTGCAATTACAGACAGCAAGGACACCTGGAAGGTCTGATTTCAACGGGAGACATAGCAAAGTCCTATATGGCTGTTTTTGATAACTGCATTCTGGCACAGGCGCATACACCTTATGTGAATATCATTGATACAGTTGAGGGCGAATTGCTGGCCGGTGATGCAAAACAATGTGTAACTTCAGGAAAGGTTGTTATTTTCAACGGCTAATACAGAGATTATTAAGGATCATATTGATGCCGGTGATGTCGTTATTCTGGGAAATCGGTATGAGGCACAGCTGTGTGCACTGGAGCAGCATGCTTCCGTCATTATCGTGTGTGATGGTGCCCCGGTTTCACGAACAATCAGAAAAATTGCCGGAGACAATGGATGCGCGGTCATCAGTACGGCTTATGATACATATGCAGTAGCAAGACTTATCAATCAGAGCCTCCCGGTTTCTTACTTTATGACAAAAGAGAATCTGGTGGTTTTTAAAGAAAACAGTTATGTGGATGATATCAAGGATATCATGATGAAAGAAAGAATCAGAGATTTCCCTGTTGTGACGGAAGATGATTGCTATGCAGGGATGATCTCCAGGCGTAATCTGATTGATATGAACAAGAAAAAATTTATCCTGGTGGACCACAATGAGGCAGATCAGGCCATCAATGGCATTGAAGAGACTGAAATTGTGGAGATCATCGATCACCATAAACTTGGAACGATTGAGACGATTAAACCGGTGAATGTACGAAACCAACCGGTTGGATGCACAGCAACAATTATTTATCAGATGTATATTGAGAATGATATAGAAATTTCAAAGACAGTGGCCGGTCTGCTTTGCTCAGCCATTATATCGGATACGCTGCTGTTCCGTTCACCAACCTGTACACCGCTGGATGAGCTGGCGGCTGAAAAGCTGGCTGAAATTGCCGGATTGGATATGGAAGCCCATGCGGTAGCGATGTTTGATGCAGGCAGCGATTTGAAATCGAAGACGAATGAAGAAATATTATATCAGGATTTTAAGAAATTTAAATCCGGAGATACAACATTTGGTGTGGGTCAGGTGACATCGATGAATGTGGAAGAACTCAAGAAACTGAAGGATAAGATGAAACCGTTCTTGGAAAGTGCCCGGACAAAAGAGAATATAGATATGCTTTTCCTTCTGCTCACAGACATTCTGAGCGAAAATTCTTATGTGATTTATGCCGGTGCGGAGGCAGAAAATATTCTTTCCCAGGGATTTAATCAGATGCCGGTGGATGGAGAAGCCCTTCTTGAGGGTGTTGTATCACGAAAGAAGCAGTTTGTGCCTGTAATGATGGGTATGTTGATGGCATAGGAGGAATCGAAAATGAGCAATGAAAAAGAAATATTTGTCATAGGTCATAAAAACCCGGATACAGATTCAATCTGCTCAGCAATCGCCTATGCATATTTTAAGAACCAGATCAGCAAAAGCAATTGCTATAAAGCAAAACGCGCCGGGGAAGTGAACTCAGAGACACAGTATGTTCTGGACAAATTTGGTGTGAAGGCACCGGAATATGTGGATAATGTCAGAAATCAGGTCAAGGACAGTGGATTAAAAGAAGCTGAACGTGTCTCAAAGGATATGTCGGTCAAAAAGGCGTGGGAATTACTGAGCAGCAAGCGTGAATCTACATTGACGGTTGTGAATGATAACGGCGGCCTGGAAGGACTGATGACAATCGGAGATATTGCCAAGTCCATTATGGATGTGTCCGGTGGAAGAGCATTGGCGGATGCAAAGACATCTTACAAGAATATCGTTGAAACATTGAAGGCAGAAGTCCTTGCAGGCAATATTGACCATAAAACGGCTACAGGAAAAGTAATTGTTGCAGCTGCAAATCCTGATCTGATGGAGGAATCCATTGAAGCCGGCGATATGGTCATTATGGGGGATCGCTACGAATCTCAGCTGTGTGCGATTGAAATGCAGGCGGCGTGTCTGATCATCAGTATCGGATGTGAGGTTTCACCGGCGATTATACAGCTGGCAGAGGAAAAGAACTGCATTATTTTAAGAACTGCGTATGACACATTTATCACTGCAAGGCTTTTGAATCAGAGTATCCCGATTGGCTATTTTATGATCAAGAATAATCTGACTTATTTCAGAACCGATGATTACACGGAAGAAATTCGCAGTATCATGGCTAAGATGCGTTATAGAGATTATCCGGTCCTGGATAGTGAGGGCAGACTTGTCGGAATGATGACGCGTCACAGCTTGTTGGAAATGGATAAGAAAAAGGTCATTCTCGTGGATCATAATGAGAGCGGACAGGCTGTAGACGGACTGCATGAAGCAGAAATAGAAGAAATCGTTGATCATCATAAGCTCGGATTTGTGGAAACCATTCGTCCGATTATGTTCAGAAATCAGCCGGTAGGATGTACAGCTACCATCATTTATATGATGTTTAAGGAGAAAAAGATGGCGATTCCTGAAAAGATTGCAGGTTTGATGTGCTCTGCTATTATTTCAGATACGCTTCTATATCGTTCGCCAACCTGTACGGCCATCGACAAGATTGCAGCAGAAGAACTGGCAGCTATAGCAGGGATAGAAACTGAGGCACATGCCAAGGCAATGTTTGCAGCGGGAAGCAATCTCAGCAAAAAGACAACAGAAGAAATTTTTTATCAGGATTTCAAAAAGTTCAAATCTGGAGATATTTCTTATGGAATTGGTCAGATCAGTTCAATGGATCATGATGAACTGACGGCAATTGTCGACAGGTTGACAGAATTTATGGAGAAAGTACGTCCGGAGACCGGATTGAATATGCTTTTTCTTCATGCTGACAGATATCCTTCAGGAGTCGACAACATTTGATCTGTGTAGGACCGGATGCATTGACAGGCGTTGCATCTTACAGTGGTTGTCCGGTTCAGGGCAATACGGTCATTATGGAAGGTGTTGTATCGCGTAAGAAACAGGTAGTACCAACATTAATGCAGGCATTTCAGTC
>ENA-OPZZ01001376-OPZZ01001376.1-human-gut-metagenome-genome-assembly--contig:-NODE-1376-length-15143-cov-7.894646_pt1 | contig 15143 bp, 12 predicted proteins | sample MGYA00242487_ERZ504511 | MGnify/ENA primary metagenome ERZ504511 (study PRJEB26092, sample SAMD00036241) | human gut metagenome | host: Homo sapiens | study: EMG produced TPA metagenomics assembly of... | reverse complement strand
TCCTAACAGCAGAATGATCAAAATATAATCTGCCAGATAATGCTGAATCAGTAATACGATATTATTCAGTTTATCCAAAGTCTTTCTCCTTACTTATAGATTTTGCGAATGATGAATTAAGTGTTTTCTATAAATATATCTCTTTCATTTATTTTAATCAATATTTTATTTATATTTTATTTTTTTGTACATTATGCACAAATCAATTTCTACATACCTGCATATATAAAAAAGACCATGAAACCGCCATGCATGCACTTTGACATACATAGCCGATTCCACGGTCTCTTGTTTTATCTCTTATGCTTCAATTTTCTGATTCTTACCACTCGAATTTCTTCTCAAAGTAAGCATCCAGATCTTCAATCTTGATTCTTTCCTGTTCCATGGTATCTCTGTCACGGACAGTTACTGCTCCGTCTTCTTCTGAATCAAAATCATATGTTACGCAGAATGGTGTTCCGATCTCATCCTGACGACGGTAACGTTTTCCGATATTTCCACGATCATCGTATTCGCAGTTGTATTTCTTGCTTAACTGTGTAAATACTTTCTCTGCGCCTTCATTCAGCTTCTTAGAAAGCGGAAGCACACCGATCTTAACCGGTGCCAGTGCCGGATGGAAGTGAAGAACTGTACGTGTATCAGGCTTCTCCTCTGTTCCGATCTCTTCTTCATCATAAGCACTGCAAAGGAATGCAAGTACCATACGGTCTGCACCGAGTGACGGCTCGATAACGTATGGGATGTATTTTTCCTTTGTCTCATCATCAAAGTATGTCAGATCCTGTCCAGATACATTCTGATGCTGTGTTAAGTCGTAATCTGTACGGTCAGCGATTCCCCACAGTTCTCCCCATCCGAATGGGAATAAGAACTCAACGTCTGTTGTTGCTTTACTGTAGAAAGAAAGCTCTTCTTTATCGTGATCACGGTAACGTACCTCATCTTCTTTCAGACCTAATGAAGACAGCCAGTTCAGACAGAACTTCTTCCAGTAGTCGAACCACTCAAGGTCTGTATCCGGTTTGCAGAAGAATTCCAGTTCCATCTGTTCGAACTCTCTGGTACGGAATGTAAAGTTACCAGGTGTGATCTCGTTACGGAATGATTTACCGATCTGTCCGATACCAAATGGCAGTTTCTTTCTGGATGTACGCTGTACATTCTTGAAGTTTACGAAGATTCCCTGTGCAGTCTCCGGACGGAGATATACCGTATTCTTCGCATCCTCTGTTACTCCCTGGAATGTCTTGAACATCAGGTTGAACTGACGGATATCTGTAAAATCATGCTTTCCGCATGTCGGGCATGGAATCTGCTTCTCGTCAATGAAGTTCTTCATCTGTTCCTGTGTCCATGCATCTACTGCACCATCCAGTTCGATGTTGTTCTCTGCGCAGTAATCTTCGATAACTTTATCTGCACGGAAACGCTCATGACACTGTTTACAGTCCATCAGAGGATCGCTGAATCCTCCAAGATGTCCGCTGGCGATCCATGTCTGTGGATTCATAAGGATCGCACAATCTACTCCTACGTTGTATGGAGATTCCTGGATGAATTTCTTCCACCATGCTCTTTTTACGTTATTTTTCAGTTCTACTCCGAGATTACCATAATCCCATGTATTTGCAAGCCCGCCATAGATCTCAGATCCCGGATATACAAATCCTCTTGCTTTCGCCAATGAAACGATCTTATCCATAGTCTTTTCTGCCATTTTTTTATCCTCACCTTCTAAAAATATTCATAATTGTAATTAATTATAGCGTCTGACTTCTTTGTTTTCAAGCCTTATCGCACAATTGTTTCCAATATCTCCAATGATTTGAAGCGTTTTCCCAGATATTCATCCAGATATGCTTTTGTAAGTTTCTTCAGTTCTTTCAGCACATCTTCTTTTACCACGAAAGTATATAGTTTCTCAACCGGAGAACACACGATGTACTGCAGTGTATATAATGTCGACGGAAGCAGCCGGATTCCATCGGAAATATGTCCGGCACACTGCGTGCATATCACACCACCCCGCCGTATACTGAACACTTTTTCCCGCTCTCTGTCCCCGCACATAATACATTCCATCACCTGCGGTCCTTCCCCGTTCACGGTAATTGTCTTCAACTCATAGATGCATCGTATCAGTTCATTCGGAATATGGACATTCGTCAACGCTCGCAGCGTCTGATACAGAAGTTTCAGCATCTCTGTCTCATCATTTGCCTCTCTTGCATAATATCCCGCCAGATCCATAAAATAGAATCCATAATACGCACCTTCTACATCTGTACGCAGTTCCTGGAAATAATTGGAAATAGAGGCCGACACCAGTGTGTAGGATGTCCGCCCCTCATACACAGTAAACTCTCCAAAAGAAAAAGGGCTCGTCACTCCCATCAGTGCGCTGTTCGGTCTTCTTGCACCGCGTGCGAATGCCGAGATCTTCCCTCTTTCCCTGGTCAGTATTACCACTCGTCTGTCATATTCACCTATTGGTGCTGCTGTCAGTATCATGCCAGTCAGTGTAATCTGATTTACCAATTGTATCTCCTTCTTTGTATCTGTTCATCGTCTCCTCACAGATACGCATTCCCTTATAATACAGATAATCTTCTATCTTTCCCGTTGTGACGAATCTGTCCCAGTACTCTTCCATATGATCACCTCATCCTTTGCCAGGGCATATTTTTTCTAATGCTCCAAGATTAGGTTCTCCCATGGATACTGCTTTTTATTCGTCCTCGCGGTATCCAAAATTTTTCATCAGGAATTCACTGTCTCTCCAGTCTTTCTTTACTTTGACCCAGAGCTTGAGATTGACCTGCTGATCCAGCATTTTCTCGATCTCATAACGTGCAGTACTTCCGATCTTTTTCAACATACTTCCTTTTTTACCAATAATTATCCCCTTGTGTGAATCGCGCTCACAGATAATTGTTGCATCGATGTGCATCACTTTATTTCTGACTTTCATACTGTCAATGGCAACTGCGATACCGTGCGGAATCTCTTCCTGCAAGCAGTGCAGTGCTTTTTCACGGATCAGTTCGGCCACAATCTGACGCTCCGGCTGATCTGTAATGGTATCTTCATCATAGAACTGTGGTCCGTACGGAAGGTATTTCATGATCACTTTTACAAGCTCATCGGTATTGTCACCGTTTCTCGCAGATACCGGAACGATTTCTGCAAAGTCATAGACATCTTTGTACGCAGCGATGGCCGGAAGAACATCTTCCTTCTTTACACTGTCTATCTTATTGATGACCAGTACAACCGGTGTCGTTACTTTCTTAAGCTGGCTGATGATATGCTGTTCACCTGCACCGATAAATGTTGTCGGCTCTACCAGCCAGAGTACCACATCTACTTCATTCAGCGTACGTTCTGCCACATTGACCATATATTCTCCAAGCTTATTCTTGGCTTTATGGATTCCCGGTGTATCTACAAATACGATCTGACCGTCATCTGTGGTCAATACCGTCTGAATGCGGTTACGTGTCGTCTGTGGCTTGTTCGATGTGATCGCAATCTTCTGTCCGATCAACTGGTTCATCAGAGTTGACTTCCCGACATTTGGACGGCCGATCAATTGTTACAAATTCCTGATTTTTATAAATTCCTTTTTTCATATTTTCTCCTGTTACTTTTTACTATTGAAGACACCTAAAATGTTGTCACATTTTTAAACATATCTTTTGCTTCTTCTATCTTCTCTTCGCTTCCGATCACGCAGATCTGTCCGGCTTTCATCACTGCTTCTACGACATCTGCCAGTTTCCGGATATCTTCCTGTCCTGCCTCAAGGATCTGCAGACGCTCTTTCTTGATTGTCTCTGCACTGACTTTATTCATGTACAGATTGAACGAACGGTCTCCTTTTGCAGACGGTGTCATCGGCTGGTCAATATTACTCATAGTTCCAATAATATATTTATTCATATCACGATCGCTGACGGTAAAGTTTCTCAGATAATCGGCAATGCCTTCGTAAACTTCCATCGTTCTTTCCAGGTTCGGATCACGGTAAGATACGAAATAGCCCTCTCCGGTACGGCTGAATCCGCTCATGCATCCATAAGCGCCGCCTTTGACACGGACATTCTGCCACAGGTAATCATAGCTTAAGATCACCTTTAAGATCTGCAATGCACCTGTATAATCTGCCCCGTTATCAATAAAGTTGCCGACTCTTGCCACATACTGAACTTTGGAAGCAGTCTTGAATCCTTCATTCTTCATCTCACAGTGCAGTACGCATCTGGTATCTTCCACCGGATCTTCGAACATTGCTTTCTTCAGACCTTCTATCAGCTCTTCCATGCCGTTCAGGCCCTCTTTTGCAGCCGTGTAACTGATCATCATATTGTCTGCACGGAACAGCTTATGAGCCAGCATCTGAAGCTTCTGTACCAATACGTCTTTTTCTTCTTCATAATGTTCCTCGATATAAGCGATCTTATCATAGAACTCGATACCGCTTGTCATGTCTTTTAACTTAGATGACGGAGATGCATAAGACATCGCACGAAGCACTGCTGTTGTATGTCCGGATGACTGGAATTTCATAAGAAGTCTTGACTTCTGCATCGCAAGAATCTCTCTGATTCTCTTGGTATCTCCCAGTTTCGAACGTGTCAGGATCTCCTCCATCATCCGGAATACGACTGGCAGCTTCTGATATAATGCCTTTCCTTTGATTTCAAATGTTGCTTTGAATTCTTTTTCCGGCACTTTGGAAATGTCTGTATACAGTTCCAGTGATGTTCCGATACCGCCGGTATGCACGTTGATCTCATTAAAGAGTTCTCCGTACTTATAATTCTCGGTATCAATGACTCCAAGTACTCCCTGCAGGATTCCGACATACGGAAGATCTGCTTCTTCCACACCTGACATATCGAATAACACATCCACGTATCCGATGCCATTTGTCTCAATCTCATGGTAAACTACCGGTACATCTGCGATTCTTTTTTCTTCATTGATGATCGGCTCAATCTCTTTTGAAATATCTTCTCTTGAAAGAACCGGGATCTTCTCAAGATTTTCTACTGCATCCGGTGCTGACTGATATGCCTCTAATGCATTGGAACGCTCTACCAGTTCTTTTCTTTCTTCTTCTGTAAGACTTTCTTTGTATGCCTGTAACTTCTCCTGAAGTTCTTTGTCCATTCTTGCAGTACGTCCTTTTTCCGGCTTGATCAGCACAATCGCACCGTGCGTATTCTCTAACAGATATTTGCGGATCAGTTCTTCATAATATCCTGTTCCGACCTGCGCCTTTAAGAACTCGAATGTATCCAGCGCTTCGATATGGATAAATGGTTTTTCGTCATCGTATAACCAGCTGTCCATAATCTGCAGTCCGTACATCAGTCCCTTCGGATAACCTCCGAAATCTGCCTCTCTGTAACGGAACTCATTATAATTGATTCCGGCTTCGAGAGCTTTCTTATCCATTCCATTTTCAACAATATCTTTTAATGTATCCTCGATTACTTTCACAAATGCTTCTTTCTGTTCTACATTCGCATTCTTCGCAATGACAGAAAAGATCGGCTGGTAAATTCCGTTGTCATACGATCCCATAATGTCTTTTCCGATCCCGGCATCCGTAAGTGCTCTCTTAAGCGGTGCTCCCGGTGCAGATAACAATGCATAATCCAATACTTCAAATGCCAGATACAGCTTCTCATCCAGGCTTGTTCCAATGACTTTATTGTAAGAAATGTAAGTATTATCCTCTTCTGATTCATCGCTTGCTATGGAATATGGCATCTCTTTTTCGATTACTTTATCAAATGGTTCCTGATAGCGGATCTTGGAATCTACCGGCGCATAGTCGAATTTGCTCAGATATTCCTGATCCAGCCAGTTTAATTTTTCTTCCATGTCCATATTTCCATACAGGTAAATGTAACTGTTTGACGGATGATAATATCTTCTGTGGAAATCCAGGAACTGCTCATACGTAAGTTCCGGAATCACTTCCGGATCCCCGCCAGATTCGTTCGCATATGAGGTATCCGGGAACAGTGTATTCAATACCACTCTGTCCAGCACACCTTCCGGTGAAGAGAATGCTCCCTTCATCTCATTATATACAACACCGTTGTAAGCCAGATCATCTTCCAGAGAATCCATCTTGTAGCTCCAGCCTTCCTGACGGAAGATCTCTTCATGCTGATAAATATTCGGATAGAATACCGCATCCATATATACATGCATCAGATTCTGGAAATCCTTATCATTACAGCTTGCTACCGGGTAAACCGTCTTATCCGGATAAGTCATTGCATTTAAAAATGTATTCAGTGAACCCTTTACCAGTTCTACGAACGGATCCTTCGCCGGGAAATTCTTAGATCCACACAGTACGGAATGTTCCATGATATGTGGTACTCCGGTACTGTCTGACGGCGGTGTACGGAATCCGATATTGAATACCTTGTTATCATCATCATTTTCTATCAGTAAGATCCTTGCCCCGCTCTTCTTATGCTTTAACAGCATTCCGTGGGATTTGATCCCTTTTAAATCTTCTTCCTTTACTAATTCGTAAGCACTTAAGTCTTTTACACTCATGAATTTCTATGTTCTCCTTTCGTCTGCAATCTTCCATTTCCCCAAAGCAGAAGATTCTTCTGCCCCGCAATATATCTACTGGAATAATTGCCACTCATGCAAGATATTATAACACCTTTCTTATTATTCTGCACCTATCAAAAAAAGACTCCAAAGCAACTTTTGCGCCACATACTTTTATGCAAGGCAAAGAGTCTTTGAAGTCTCTGCTAATTTTAATTTTTTAACAAATCATTTATGAATGGCTTTCTGTTCTCTTCTTCATGAACAGTAAAGCTGCTACCAGAAGTACCATACCGATCGGAAGACAGATCAATGCATTCTGAACAAATCCGGCAATTACATAAGTAATGCAGGAAACAACTGCAACGGTTGCCGCATACGGTAACTGTGTCGTTACATGGTTGACATGATTACACTGCGCTCCTGCGGATGCCATGATCGTTGTATCCGAAATAGGCGAACAATGATCTCCACATACAGCTCCCGCCATACAAGCTGAGATAGAGATGATCATCATAGTCTCGTTCGTTCCCTGGAATACCGCTACTACGATCGGGATCAGGATTCCGAATGTTCCCCATGATGTTCCAGTTGCAAATGCAAGGAAGCATCCTACGAGGAAGATAATTGCAGGCAGGAAGTTTAATAATCCTCCAGCTGCGGACTGCATAACATTAGCTACATACTCTGCTGCGCCAAGACTGTCTGTCATTGCTTTTAATGTCCATGCAAATGTCAGGATCAGGATTGCAGGTACCATAGCCTTGAATCCTTCCGGAACACATTCCATAGATTCGCGGAACTTAAGTACTTTTCTAAGTGCATAGAATACAACCGTAACAACCAATGCGAAGAAACTTCCAAGCATCAGACCTACCGATGCATCACTTGCCGAAAATGCTTTAACAAAGCCTGTTCCACTAAAGAAGCCTCCTGTATAAAGCATACCGCAGATGCAGAAAATGATCAGGACCACTATCGGGAATACCAGATCGATCACTTTTCCCTTTTCTTCTACGATCTCATTCTCAGCATTTGCATATGGCCTGTCCGGTGTAGTATAGATATCACCCTTTACAGCATTATCTTCATGTAATTTCATCGGGCCATAATCAATCTTAAGCACTACGATCAAAACCATTGCAAGAATTGTGAGTAAAGCATAATAGTTATACGGAATCGCACGCATAAAATAGAAAATCCATCTTCACCTTTTACAAATCCTGTTACAGCCGCTGCCCATGATGAGATTGGAGCGATGATACATACCGGTGCCGCTGTCGCATCGATCAGATACGCCAGTTTCGCACGTGATACATTGTGCTTATCTGTGATCGGACGCATAACACTTCCAACTGTCAGGCAGTTAAAATAATCATCAATAAAGATCAGGATTCCAAGCACGATCGTTGCAAGCTGTGCCCCAACTCTTGTCTTGATGTGAATACTAGCCCAACGCCCAAATGCTGCCGAACCTCCTGCATTATTCATCATGCAGACCATAATTCCAAGAATAACCAGGAATACCAGGATTCCCATATTATAGCTATCTGTCAGTACTCCTACGATTCCATCTTCAAATATATGCAATACTGCCTTTTCAAAATGGAAATTAGACCAGAAGATTCCTCCGATCGCAATTCCGACAAACAAGGAACTATACACTTCTTTCGTGATCAGTGCAAGACCAATTGCCACAATTGGGGGTACCAGTGCCCAGAATGATGAATACATCTTTGGTACATACTCTTTTCCTCCATCTGCCGCAAATACGGTAATTGCACCGCATGCAAAGATCATGAGGCAGGTGAGTACGGCAAAGAGTAATTTTTTCCTTTTTCTCATAACTCTCTCCTTCGTTTTTTTCCAAAAAAATACCATGAACAATTTCCTCTGCGTGGATTGCTCATGGCATATATCATCTTATAAGCAGGACATCCGTATTTTCAGATCATTCAACACTTCATTTATGTCCTCTATATAACTCTAAATACAAATTACATAATTAAACTCTTATATCTTCTATATACTCCGATAGCGCTCCACTTACTGAAGTGACAGTCCGCAGCATATTCTGCTGCGTCCCAGGAAGTATATCTCGAATATAATAAGGGATGATATCTTCCTTCGGCAGTTTTCCCTTTCAGGCAGAAATGATTTCCCTTTATCTGTTATTCTGCCTTACTGATGAAACCTGCGCCTCTATCTAGTCTCATTATTCATATAATAATATTTTTATCATCTTTGATCTATTTTGTCAATACAATATGGCAAATGCATGGCAACGCAAAACTCCCACAGATTCTTACGAATCTGCGGGAGTCATGATTTATACTATTCTATTGCTAATCAGATATGATTACTCCTCTACTTTGTAAAGGTCTGTCAGTTTAGACAGATAATCGTATCTCTCCATAGCCTCTGCCTCATTCTTAGCGAAGAGTCTTGCAGCCTTTTCCGGATTAGCTCTCTTAAGAGCGTTGTAACGAACTTCTCCGTCAAGGAATGCCTGATAATCTTCTTCCTTAGGCTGTTTACTGTCAAGAGTGAATTTGCTTCCCTTTTCAGCTGCAGGATTGAATCTGAAGTTATTCCAGTATCCGCAATCTACTGCTAATTTTTCTTCTGTCTGAGCTTTGCTCATACCCTTCTTGATACCATGGTTGATACATGGAGCGTATGCGATGATCAGAGATGGTCCCGGATAAGCCTCAGCCTCTGCAATTGCTTTTACAGTCTGGTTGAAGTCTCCACCCATAGCGATCTGTGCAACGTATACATATCCATAGCTCATAGCCATGCTTGCAAGGTCTTTCTTCTTCGTCTCTTTTCCGCCTGCTGCGAACTGAGCTGTAGCACCAGTCTTAGTAGCCTTAGAAGACTGTCCACCAGTGTTAGAATAAACCTCTGTATCGAATACCATGATGTTGATGTCTTCACCACTTGCTAATACGTGGTCAACTCCACCGAATCCGATATCGTAAGCCCATCCGTCACCACCGAAGATCCACTGAGATTTCTTAGCGAGGAAGTCTTTGTTCTTAACGATGTCTTTGCATGTATCGCAGTCACATCCGTCTAATGCTGCAACTAATTTATCTGTAGCATCTCCGTTTGTAATACCACATGCGAATGTATCGAGGTATTCCTGGCAAGCTGCCTTAACCTCTGCTGAAGCCTGCTCTGATGTTGCAACAGTTTCAACTTCTTCTTTCAGTCTCTTTCTGATTGCTTTCTGAGCAAGTAACATACCATATCCAAACTCTGCGTTGTCTTCGAACAGTGAGTTAGACCATGCAGGTCCCTGTCCCTTAGAGTTCATTGTGTATGGTGTAGACGGTGAAGAGTTACCCCAGATAGAAGAACATCCTGTTGCATTTGCAATGTACATTCTGTCACCAAATAACTGTGTGATCAGTTTTGCATAAGGTGTCTCACCACAACCTGCACAAGCTCCTGAGAACTCAAGCAATGGCTGTTTGAACTGGCTTCCCTTAACTGTCTCTGGTTTGAATTTAGCAACAACTTCTGGTTTAACCTCGATCTCACGTCCGAAATCAAAGATATCCTGCTCTGCTGCATTTTCTTCCATGTTTGCCATAACAAGAGCTTTTTCACCCTTCTTACCTGGGCAAACGTTTACACAAGATCCACATCCTGTACAGTCATAAGCTGATACAGTCATAGTGAATTTCATTCCTGGCATACCGATCATATCGATAGCTTTTGTTCCTTCTGGAGCTTTTGCGAGCTCGTCCTCTGTAAGTGCTACCGGACGGATAACTGCATGTGGGCAAACGTATGCACAACGGTTACACTGGATACAGTTTTCTGACTGCCATACAGGGATATCTACTGCGATACCACGTTTCTCATATGCTGCACTACCTGATGGTGTAGATCCATCTGCATAGTCAGTAAATGTAGATACTGGCAGAGTATTTCCTTCCTGAGCATTAACCTTAGACTGGATGTTCTTAACGAATGCTACAACATCGTCTTTTCCACCCTTAACTTCTGGTGTGAATAATCCTTCGTCTTCACAAGATTTCCAAGATTCCGGAACTTCGATCTCAACTACCTGTTTAGCACCGGCATCGATAGCATCGTAGTTCATCTGTACGATCTTGTCACCTTTTCTTCCGTAAGTAGCTTTTGCAGCTTTCTTCATCAGATCAATTGCTTCTTCTTCCGGAATGATAGATGCCAGTTTGAAGAATGCTGACTGAAGGACTGTATTGATACGTCCGCCAAGTCCGATCTCTTTACCGATCTTGATACCATCAATTGTGTAGAACTTGATGTTGTGATCAGCGATGAATGCTTTTACCTGTCCTGGTAAATGTTTCTCAAGACCTTCCATGTCCCAAGAGCAGTTCAGAAGGAATGTTCCTCCGTCAACTAATTCCTGAACCATGTTGTATTTGTTTACATAAGATGGATTGTGACATGCTACAAAGTTAGCCTTGTGGATCAGGTAAGTAGATTTGATTGGCTTCTTACCGAAACGCAGGTGAGACATTGTAACACCACCAGACTTCTTAGAGTCATAGTCGAAGTAAGCCTGTGCATACATGTCAGTATTGTCACCGATGATCTTGATAGAGTTCTTGTTAGCTCCTACAGTACCGTCAGCTCCAAGTCCCCAGAACTTACAGTTGATTGTTCCTTCTGGTGTTGTAACCAGTGGTGCACCAACTTCAAGTGAAAGATTTGTAACATCATCGTTGATACCGATTGTGAATCTTTCTTTGTCTGCGTTGTTGAATACTGCAACGATCTGTGCAGGTGTTGTATCTTTAGATCCTAATCCGTAACGTCCGCCGTTAACCGGTACTGCGTCGAACTTAGATCCCTTTAATGCAGAAACAACATCCAGGAATAATGGCTCTCCCTGAGCTCCTGGTTCTTTTGTTCTGTCAAGTACGTTGATGTATTTTACTGTGTCAGGAATTGCATCAATTAATGCCTGTGCACAGAATGGTCTGTAAAGACGAACCTTAACAACACCAACTTTTTCTCCAGCTGCTGTTAAGTAGTCGATTGTCTCTTCGATTGTGTCACATACAGAACCCATAGCGATGATAACTTTCTCTGCATCTGCTGCTCCGTAGTAGTTGAAGAGTTTGTAGTCCGTTCCGATCTTCTCGTTAACTTTATCCATGTACTCCTGTACGATAGCCGGCATAGCGTCGTAGTATGGGTTACATGCTTCTCTTGCCTGGAAGAAGATATCCGGGTTCTGAGCTGAACCTCTCTGGCATGGGTGATTTGGATTCAGTGCATGATTTCTGAATGCATCGATTGCGTCCATATCTACCAGATCTTTCAGATCTTCATAATCCCATGTCTCAATCTTCTGAATCTCGTGTGATGTACGGAATCCATCGAAGAAGTTGATGAATGGAAGTTTTCCTTTTAATGCTGCACAGTGTGCAACTGGTGTTAAGTCCATAACTTCCTGTACGCTGGATTCGCAAAGCATTGCTGCACCAGTCTGACGACAGGCGTAAACATCAGAGTGATCTCCGAAGATATTCAGTGCGTGGCTTGCAAGCGCACGAGCGGATACGTTAAATACTCCAGGAAGCTGTTCTCCTGCTACTTTATATAAGTTAGGAATCATTAACAGAAGTCCCTGTGATGCTGTAAATGTTGTTGTCAGAGCACCAGCAGAAAGAGATCCGTGTACTGCTCCTGCAGCACCAGCTTCTGACTGCATCTCTGTTACCTGAACAGTCTGTCCAAATATGTTCTTTCTTCCTTCTGTAGCCCATTCATCTACATGTTCCGGCATAACTGATGATGGTGTAATAGGGTAAATTGCTGCAACTTCTGTATATGCATATGAAGCATGAGCTGCGGCCTGGTTACCATCCATGGTCTTCATTTTTCTTGCCATTTTCGTTGTTCCTCCTTGATAATAGTACAAATCATATATTGACGTGTATGGTTTTATTATATCTCCTGTATCATCAAAAGTCTAGCGATTCCGACTGTTATTTTGTTCATTTTTTGGTACAAATACAGATTCTCGTATCATTTTGTCGGCATATTTGCCCATAAAACTGAGAATAAATCCCAAATTCATTTGGAAAGAATATGCTTAATAAGCACATACATCACAATCGCAAATGCAAATAAATACCCAATCGCACCAATTGCCGGGATTCCGCAGATCTTCGGGCTCATATTGGTAGTGCAGATAATGCTTGAACTGATCAGCAATGCCATCACCCACAATCCCATTACCACATTCCGCACCAGACGCCTCAGTAACTGTGCCAGATCGTTGGATGCATGCAGATCCAGGTTAACTCTTGTCTGACCTTTCATCAGACCATGTAGTGCATCCGCCGCAAGTCCCGGGACTTCTACTGCTTTATGCATCGAACGGTAAAGATTCTTTCCTGCATGTTTTAATTCTTTTTTCCAATCCAGATCTTTCCACATACTCTCTGAAATATGTCTGGATGCGATCTCGATCATATTGATCTGTGGAGCAATGTCTGCAAGCACGCCTTCCATGTTAGTCAATCCTCTTGCCAGCATCGTCAGACCATGCGGCATACGGATCTTATTTTCCTTCATCACTTCCATAAGATCCATCATCACTTCTGCAACATCGATCTCTCCCATATCTAAGGACCCATACTTCGACATCAGTTCACTGATATCTTCATACAATACGCTCTGATCTGGTTTCTCTTTAAATTCACCCAGTGCCATGACTGCTTCCTGGATCATGCCGATATCATTTTCTGCAATGCCGCGGATTGCTTTTCCGATCAGTTCTTTATCCCGTTCGGTCAGTCTTCCCATCATTCCCATATCGATCCATACAATCTTGCCATCCTGGATCTTTACATTTCCCGGGTGGGGATCTGCATGGAAGAAACCGTCTTCCATCACCTGTTTGATATAATTATCGATCAGCTTGATCCCGATCTCTTCCAGATCGTATCCGCCTGCCAGAAGTTTCTCTTTATCATCGATCGCAGGCCCTTCGATGTATTCCATGACCAGCACATGCATGGTTGTATATTCCTGATATAGTTTCGGTGTTCTTACATATACGACATCCGCATTCCGTCTGGCAAACTCTTCCATATTCGATGCTTCGGTGAGAAAATTCATCTCTTCCCGTGTCACATTCCAAAGTTCATCCAGTACCTGGTCGAAGTCAGCCATTCCTTTCAGACTGATCGGCGGCATCAGCTTTACTGCCTTCCGAAGGAGTCCGATATCTCTTGCCATAATTTCATAAATGCCTGTTCGCTGAACCTTGATAACAACCTGTTCACCGCTGAGCAGTTCTGCTCTGTGGACCTGTGCAATGGATGCTGATCCCAGTGGTGTATCGGAAATAAATGCAAATATTTCATTCCACGGACAACCATATGCCTGTTCGATCACTTCTTTTACTTCCGGAAATTCCATCGGAGTTACTTCTGAACGCAGACACATCAGTTCATCACAATATCTTTTCGGTAAAATGTCTGAATGCAGTGACATAATCTGACCGATTTTAATATAAGTAGGCCCCAGATCCTCCAGTATCATCCGGAGTTTCTGAGGCGTAATTCCCCTAGTGATTCCATATTTATGAAGTACGGATGTAATCTCCTTTAACCTGGTACGGTATTCTTTGGATTCTCCCTTACTCATGAACCTGTTCCTCTTTAAATATCTTCGTTCTCAGCTGTCTCTTCTTCCGCTGCTTTCTCTGCCGCATCTTCGCATACGGATTCGTCTGCCACATCTTCTACCGTCTCTGCAGCTTCAAATTCTTCCTGTTTTTTCTCCATCTCATCAATTCTCTGTTTCAACAATGCCCTCTGTTCCGGAGTCATCTTATCCAAAAGCTCGTCCAGTTCTTCCGGTGAAGATGTTTTTACTTTTACATTCACTTTTTCTTTTACTGTCGACTTGATGTTATGCTTAAGTTCTTCATTCAGTGCTTTGCCCTGTTCAACAGTCAGCTCACCCTTTTTCACCATCTCATCCAGAAGTTCTTTTGATTTCTCTCCTGTGACTGCAACTGCTCCGATTCCTGCAAGTAATACTTTCTTTAATCCGCTTCCTAACTTTTCCATAGGTCGTTCTCCTTTCGATGTCTATATAGACAGGCTTTCCAAAAGCTTTGGAATAAATATGATCATCCCTGCAATTGCTGCCATGATTGCCGCGATCAGTACTGCTCCGGCCGCCGCATCTTTGGCAAGCTTTGCAAGCGGCCTTCTCTCTTTTGTAACCAGATCGACCACTGCTTCTACCGCCGTATTCACCATTTCCAATGCCATGACAAGACCAAACAATGTCAGGCAGATACACCACTCTACCGGTGTAATATGAAATACGAATCCTGCGATCACCACACAAACCATTGCCACACAATGAATCTTCATATTCCGTTCCTTCGTTACCACTGCAAATATTCCGGCAAATGCATAACCGAAGCTTTTATACAATGGATCTTTCTTTTGTTTCTTCATTTTTGCACCTGTCCTTTGTTTTCTTACATTTTAACACATTTTGCACAAATT
>ENA-OPZZ01001374-OPZZ01001374.1-human-gut-metagenome-genome-assembly--contig:-NODE-1374-length-15161-cov-3.740588_pt1 | contig 15161 bp, 19 predicted proteins | sample MGYA00242487_ERZ504511 | MGnify/ENA primary metagenome ERZ504511 (study PRJEB26092, sample SAMD00036241) | human gut metagenome | host: Homo sapiens | study: EMG produced TPA metagenomics assembly of... | reverse complement strand
ACCAAGGCGATCCGTATACATTCGAAACTTTTACTGTCTGGCCAAAGTCCGGTGCATGAATCATCTGTCCTCCGCCTATGTAAATTCCTACATGTCCGGAATAGCATACAACATCTCCGGTAATGCCGCAGCCATATTGGCAACAGCTTTTCCACCGCTTCCCTGAGATCCAGAGCTGTGCGGTAAGCTTACTCCGATTGCTTTGTGCGCCATCAGCACTAATCCTGAACAATCCACTCCGCTATAGCTTTCACCGCCCCATACATACGGAACTCCGATAAAGCTATATGCCGCATTTACAATTGCCTGTCCACCACCAGAGTTGCTAGGTGGTACATAATCACTGCCACTTCCATTGGAAGTTGTTCCGGAATTTCCATTATTAGAGCTCGCTGCCAGTGCACTCTGTCTTTCTTGTTCTGCTTTCAGTGCAGCTTCCTGAATCTGTGCATCAAAATTATCAACTTCTGCTTTTGCCTCTTCAATCGTTGCATTCAAAGTCTCTTTTTGACTTTCAAATTCTTTTTGCTTTTTCTGCTGCTCCTTCTGATCTTCTTCCAAAGATTCTTTTAAATCAGCAATCTTTTCCTTTGTCTCAACATATTCTTCCAGACATTTCCTGTCTTTGTCATGAACTGCCTGAACATATTCTGCCTTTTTCAGCATCTCAGCAATACTTCCTGATTCAAATACTTTTGTGAGCATAGAACCTGTTCCATTCTCATACATTATCTTTATACGAGCTTTCATCTCTTCGTACTGCGTCTTTTCTTTTTCCTCTGCCTTCTGCAGATCATCTGTTGCTTTTATGATCTCCTGTCCTGTCTGAACGAGTTCTTCCTCTAACGTATTGATCTCTGCCATCAGGCTTGTCATCTCATCTTGTAATGTCTCTACTTTCTTCTCCGCTGCTTCCTTATTCTGCTTTAAATCATCGACTGACGGCGCCGCAAAAACAGAACTCACTGCGAGAGAACTTACCAGTAGAGAGGTCAATAAAGTCTTTCCAAATTTATTCATTATTCCACCTATCCCGAATTTTTTTTAGTATTTTCTTTACAACCCTCATTACCCCGATTATATAACACTTCATACATTTTTGCAATATTTTTTAATATTTTTGTAATATTCATTTTCCTTTTGCCTTTTCTTTGTAATATATGGTATGCTATATTTGCAACAAAAATACATATTAGGAGGTACATTATGAACTTTACATTCAATCATAACAACTTAAATGTATTAGATTTGGAGAAATCACTGGAATTTTACAAGAAAGCACTTGGTCTTGAAGTTGTTCGTAAAAGAGAGGCGGAGGCGGAAGCTTTATTCTCGCATTCTTAAGACGACAAGACTTCTACTCAGAAGCTCGAACTGACATGGCTTCGTGACTGGGACCGTTCCATTATAATCTTTGGAGACAATGAATTTCATCTTGGCATTTGAGACATCTGATTTTGATGCTGCATTCAAATATCACAAAGAGATGGGATGTGTCTGTTTTGAGAATCCGGATATGGGAATCTACTTTATTTCTGACCCGGATGGATATTGGATCGAGATCATTCCAGCCGAATAACGGAAAACACCATAATAATCGGGAGCGCACGTTTGCTATGAACGAGAGCTCCCAATTTGTATTTTTCTATTTTACATATCTTTTATCAAAACAAACATGCCTGATGCCACCAGAGCACAGAGTACAGTGATAATTCCCATTCGCATCGGCTGCTCCAGCATCCACGCAAATCCGTTCAGTTCAGTCACTACACAAGCTAATATATTCATGGTCATATGCATCAAAACCGGCGCTTTTAACGAGCCGAATTTTTCATAGACATATGCCAAAAGAAGACCGCATATTGTTCCATAAATAATCTGCACCAGATTTCCATGATACAATCCGAAAAACAGCGCAGAATAAATCACTGCCGGAACCATCGGCATAACTTCTCTCAGACGCTTGAAGAGCAGTCCTCTAAAAATCAACTCTTCCATGATCGGAATAACAATGCCAAGACATATGATCTGTACCGGTAAAGACGGAGTGTACAACATCTCCGACGCCTGTTTATAGCCCTCACTCACTTCTGAGAGATTGCTCAAAAGCAACAAATTGTTAACCCCTAGCGCAACCGGTATACTGATTCCGACAATCAAAATATATTTTCCAAAAGCCGCTTTTTTTTGCGGTGTAACTCCACTTTCTTTTTCCAGCTTCCGGTCTTTTCGAAACATCCACGCAAGAATCGGTATCGTACAAAGCGCAGCCAATGCGCTAATCTGTGTTGCATATTTCAAAACACCATCTGTCAGCTCCACCGTCTTTTGCATCAACTCTTCCTGGCTGGACACCGCTTGAAATGTCTCCGGATGCACAAATATCGCATACAGAAAAATCACAACTGCCTCCACCACAAATGCAACCGCCATTTTTACAATAATCGGACCGATCAGTCTCCAAATCCGCTGTCCAGGACTTCTTTGCTGCACAGTTCCACTTCCTTTCGAATTTCTTCTTCTCTTCCCGCCAAAGAACCTTGTACCATCTCTGGTTTTCCACCGCCTCTTCCGCCGAATTTCTCATTTAATCGTTTTGAAAATATTCGTGTATCACAACTTTTACTTCCAATCACATAGCGATAGCCATCTTTTTCATCTCCCGCAAATACAGCTCCAATCGAAGCACCGTTTTCTATGATAAGGTTTGTCAATTCTCTCGGCGCATTTCCCTCAAGCTCTTCCTCAAACCAAACGACTACTTCTTGGGATTGTGGAATCTGCTCCACCTTATAGACAAGAAGCTTTTGCTGAAGCTGTGAAACCTTCGCTTTTCCAGATGAAATCTCTTGCTTTAATCTGGTGACTTCTGAAAAGACTTCCTCCTCCGGGGCTGACAGCAAAACAGAAATTTTTTTCACACTCTCTGCTTTCTGCTCATAATCCTGAAGTGCCCGGAATCCACAGAGCATGGAAATTCGTACGCCACCTTTATAATTCTGCACATTCAAAAGCTTGATCAATCCAATCTCCCCAGTCTTTTTGACATGCGGTGCACAACAGGCGCACACATCATATCCTGGTATCTCCACAATGCGTACCTGCCCTTCAATCTCAATCTTACTTCTGTAAGCAATTGAATCTAATTCCTCTTTAGCGGGATACAACACCTTGATATCCAGACTCTTCACCACTGCTTCATTGGCTTTTCGCTCGATCACTTTTAATTCTTCTTTAGAAATGCTGCCGTTGAAATCCATTGTAATGGCATCTTTTCCCATGTGGAACCCGACATTGTCATAGCCATATACCGCATGTACAATCCCTGATACAATATGTTCTCCGGAATGCTGCTGCATCTTGGAAAACCGTTCTTCCCAGTCAATCGTGCCCTGTACTGTTTTTCCTATTTCCAAAGATTGGTTCGTCTTATGGTAAATGATTCCGGCTTTTTCCTGCACATCTGTCACTTTTGCATCATCTAGTCTCCCGGTATCTGCGTATTGTCCCCCTCCCTCAGGAAAAAAGGCAGTTCTGTCAAGAACCACCTCATATACTTCCCCTGATTGTTCGCACGAGACAACCGTTGCCGAAAAGGTTACCATATGACTATCTTCATAAAATAACTTTTCTGTCATATCCTACATCCTTTCCGGAGCCTCAAAACCAAGCATGTCAATACATGCCTCCAATGCCCGTTTTGTAATCAGCAACAATGCGATAAATCCTGCTTTTCGGTCTTCATTCTCTTCTGAAAGAATCTTCGTCTCATGATAGAAGCGATTGAATGCATTCGAAAGATCATAAATGTATGCACAGATTTTATGTGGTGCAAGTTCTTCAAATGCTGTCTCAATGACATTATTAAATTTTGCAACCTCCAGCATCAATGCTTTTTCACTCTGTGTCTGAGGTTTTTTCATCTTGCACTTGGCTGCATCTTTTCCACTTTCTGCATATTTTGCAAGAATTGATTTGATACGCACAATCGTATATAAATTGTACGGTCCTGTATTTCCCTCGAACGAGATAAATCTTTCCACATCAAACACATAATCCTTTGCAGCCTGATTTGACAAATCTCCGTATTTCATGGCAGAAAGCGCAACCATCTGTGCTGTCTTTCTCGCCTCTTCTTCGGACATCGTACGGTTCTCTGCAATTTTTTTATACATCTCCTCATTGATGTCATTGATCAGACTCTCCAGACGCATCACTCCGCCGTCTCTCGTCTTAAATGGTTTTCCGTCTTTTCCGTTCATTGTACCAAATCCAATGAACTTCAATTCCATATTCTCATTGATGATCTTTGTCTTTTTCGCGCAACGGAATACCTGCACAAAATGCAGTTCCTGACGCTTATCTGCAAGGTAGATCACCTCATCCGGATGATACAGTTTCTCACGTTCGATCAGTGTGGCAAGATCTGTCGTATCATACAATGCCGCTCCGTCAGATTTTAAGATCATACACGGCGGGATCTCTTTTGTATCGTTCTCTTCTTTGACATCTACGACAAGCGCTCCCTGATCAATATGTGCATAACCTTCTTTTTTCATATATTCTACCATCTCCGGAATATATGGCTGCGCATCTGCCTCGCCTTTCCAAAGATCAAATTCCACGTTCAATGCACCGTAATTCTTTTTTAAATCCGCAACAGAAACATTCATAATGTGTTTCCAGATTGCAGTGTATCCTCTATGCCCGTTCTGCAATAAGAATGTCGCCTGCAATGCTTCTTCTTTATAATCTTCATGTTCTTTTGCGTATGCGCTCGCTGTCGGATAAATCTCTTCCAACTCGGTGATCGTAAACGGTGATTCTTCTGGATATTCTCCTTCAAACTGATCGTCAAAATATGGAAGCTCCGGTTTTCTCTTTTTCAGCTCGGTGATGACAAGTCCCATCTGGTATCCCCAGTCTCCAAGATGCACATCTCCAATCATCTTATGTCCGACATATTTCCCGATTCGTTTTACACTTTCCCCAATTACCGCTGAGCGAAGATGTCCTACATGAAGCGGCTTTGCAACATTCGCTCCGCCGTAATCCACAATGATCGTCTTCTGCTTTGTCGGCTCTTCCACACCAAGTTTTTCCTGCTCTGACATTTTTCCTAAATAAGAAGCGACAAACTCACCGTCCAGAATAATATTGATAAATCCTGGATTGACCGCCTCCACCTGCTCAATGCAAACACTTTCTTTTAATACTTCAACCACATCATTGGCAATCATGATCGGTGCTTTCTTATAAGCCTTTGCCGCCGCCATCGCGCCATTACACTGATATTCACACAAATCCGGTCTGTTTGACAATGTAACCTTTGCATATTGTTTATCATATCCTGCTTTCTCAAAGGCAGCTTCCAATTCAAATGTTAAAATATCTGCTATTTTTTTCATAGTTCCTCCTGCTTTGCATCTGCTCTATTTCGTTCGTTCATATTTTTTCTTATACTTCCTTATTTTAGCACAAGGATTTCATTGCAACAACCATATATTTGCAAAAGATTTCGTTCGTTATTGCATTTTCTTTTCTTCCATGATATATTTAGGAACGATTACTATTATTGAAACTTAAATATACTATATTATGAAAGTGAGGAAACATTATGAAAATAGGCTCTCATGTAGGTATGAGTGGCAAAGAGATGCTGCTTGGTTCAGCAAAAGAAGCCGTCTCATACAACGCCAATACCTTTATGTTTTATACAGGCGCACCCCAAAATACGCGCCGAAAAGATGTCAGTGAATTAAATATTGACGCGGCATGGGATTACATGTCCGCTCACGGAATTGACGAAATCGTTGTGCATGCACCGTATATCATCAATCTTGGAAATACAATCAAACCGGAAACCTTTGAGCTGGCAGTAGAATTTTTGCAGCTAGAATTGGAGCGAACAGAAAGCTGTAAAAGTCACACTTTGATTCTCCATCCCGGCGCACACGTAGGCGCTGGAGCAGATGCCGGAATTGCACAAATCGTAAAGGGATTAAACACTGTCCTGACCAAGGACACGAATTGTAATATTGCCTTAGAGACGATGGCAGGAAAGGGAACCGAGATCGGACGGTCTTTCGAAGAACTTGCACGCATCTACGACGGTGTTGTCCACAACGAAAAGCTGCGCGTCTGCTTTGATACCTGCCATACACATGACAGTGGCTATGATATCATTCACGATTTTGACGGAGTCATCAACCATTTTGACAAACTCATAGGCAAAGAGCAGATTGCCGTCTTTCACATTAATGACAGCAAAAATATACGCGGTGCTTCCAAGGATCGCCATGCCAACATAGGTCTCGGCGAAATCGGCTTTGATGCACTCTCCTATATCGTGCATCACAAAGACTTCAAAACAGTGCCAAAGATTTTGGAGACACCTTATATTCCATCTACAGAGAATCCCAAAAAATCTTTCGCACCTTACAAACACGAAATTGAAATGTTAAAAACCAAGACATTCTCTTCTATCCTTTAAGATGATTATTTTACCTTCCTCTTGACTTTCTCTTCTTCTAATTGTAATATTGTATTATATATTTAATACAAAGTGAGGTGATTCTTAAATGCCATGGGAACTAAGCAATGACCGACCTATTTATCTGCAGCTTATGGAACGTATACAAATGGATATTGTATCGGGCAAATACCACGCTGGTGACAAGCTTCCTTCTGTACGCGATCTCGCAATAGAAGCTGCTGTAAATCCAAACACGATGCAAAAAGCTTTATCAGAACTGGAACGTGTTGGTTTGGTATACTCACAGAGAACGAGTGGACGTTTTATTACGGAGGACGCAACTATGATAAAAGAACTAAAACAGCATCTTGCCAATGAACATATCTTAGAATTTTTCGAAAAAATGAAACAACTCGGTTTTCGAGAAGAAGAAGCTTTACAACTTATGGAAGAGAGAATAAAGGGGGAAAAATAGATGAATCCTATTTTGGAGTGCAGAGGACTTACCAAAAATTACGGAAGCTTTACTGCATTATCGAACTTAAATCTATCTCTGGACAGAGGACAGATTATCGGTCTTTTAGGACCAAACGGAAGCGGAAAGACAACATTGATCAAACTCATCAACGGTCTGCTCGTTCCAACAGATGGACGCATATTGATCGACGGGGCAGAACCATCTGTCACCACACGAAATATTGTCTCTTACCTTCCGGAACGGACATACTTAAGCGACTGGATGAAAGTAAAAGAGATTGTCTCTTATTTCAAAGACTTTTATGAGAATTTTGATGAGAAACGTGCCTATGAGATGCTTGCACATTTGCAGATTGATTCAAATGCAAGACTCCGCACCTTTTCCAAAGGGACAAAAGAAAAGGTACAATTGATTTTAGTCATGAGCCGCAATGCAGATTTGTACGTATTGGACGAACCAATCGGCGGTGTTGATCCGGCAGCACGTGATTATATACTGAACACCATTCTTACAAACTATAATGAAAATGCTACAATATTGATCTCTACACATTTGATCACAGATATTGAAAACATTTTAGACCGTGTTCTTTTTCTTCAAAACGGGCACATTGCACTCAATACAAGTGTAGATGACATCCGAATTGAGCACGGAAAATCCGTAGATACATTATTCAGGGAGGTATTCAGATGTTAAGTAAATTAATTAAACACGAATTTCGGGCACTCTCCCGATTTTTACTTCCGATTCATATTCTTTTGCTGGTTGCCTGTCTGATTGGACGATTTATGTTTCAGGCGATGGCCATGATGGATCTGCCAAATGTGATATTGATTGTCTCATTTGTATTCCTGATCTCCATCTGGATCGTTGTACCATGTGCGACATCTATTTTAATTGTAGTACGCTATTATAAAAGCCTGTATACCGACGAAGGATATCTGACACTGACACTTCCGGCGACAAGAGGACAGCTTCTGTTTTCCAAAGCATTTGCAGCATGCGTCTGGAGTATTTTAGATCTCGCAATCGTCATCGCAGGACTTGCAATTGTGGTTATCATACCACAGGTTTATCAAAACTCTGCAGAGGCGCTTAATGAGCTAGAAAAAGCATTGGAGATGTCACCAAGCCTGTTTTTCTGGTCAACTGTCGGAATCTCTGTTGTCGGATGTTTTGGGAATGTGGCACTTTACTATTTTTCAGTATCTATCGGGCAGCTCCTTTCTTCGCACAGAGTGCTCGGAGCAATCATTGCTTACTTTGCAATTTCAACAGTTTTTTCTGTATTGATGCTGATCGTCATGTTTGCAGTTGGATATGATCCATTTTTGAGCGCTTCCTCTGATTCGCTTGCCACAACAGCATTCTTAAGTTCTTATAAGGCAAGCGCCATCCTATGTATCCTGGAAACATTCCTGTTCTTCGGTGGTACATACTACTTACTAAAGAAAAAAACAAATCTCAACTAAAAAACAGGGACAAGGGTTCTTTTTGAAACCCTCGTCCCTATTTTTATCAAAATACAACCTGAATCAAAAACATATACAGCACCGTTCCAGCCCCGATACTGAGCAGATTGTTTCGTTTCCACACATGCAGTGCCGCAACCGTGGCCACAGCAATCAACTCCGGAACACCATGCGGCGCCTCCCGCACCGGTGTACTTTTTAAACAATATACAACAAGCATCCCGATCACTGCCGGTGTCAATACTTTTCCAAGATACTGTATCGTCTCTGGAATCTCTTTTCCTTTTGGAAAGACCAAAAAAGGAGTAACTCTCGTTGCAAATGTAGTCAGTGCAACCGCCAAAATAATCAAAATCGAAATTCCCGCACTTACCGGCATCCTTCTTCCTCCTTATCCAATCTCTTTTCCCCCACAAACAATATAAGAACAATCAAAAGCATCGACGGCAATACAAAACTGTCCGCGCCAAAAATCTGCAGACAAACAAACGCTCCCACAACACCGATCACCGCCGGTATCCGGTTCTTTTTCTCCATCCATTGTTCAATAAAGATCACAACAAACAATGCCGTCATTGCAAAATCAATTCCCTCTGAATTGATCGGAAGAAGACTTCCCACCAAACCACCGATTGCAGAACCAATCACCCAATAAGATTGATTCAAAAGTGCGATCGCCAAAAGAAACTTTTCTTCCGCTACTCCCTGAGGCACTTTTGTCGTACAAAGCAATGAGTACGTCTCATCCGTCAAGCTAAAAATCATATACCATCTTGATTTGCCCATTTTATTAAATTTTTCCAAAAGAGAGATTCCATAAAACACATGTCTGACATTCACCATAAATGTCAAAAAAATGACTTGTAAAAAAGAAATACCCGGCACGAAAAAATTCACTGCCAGGTATTGTCCAGAACCTGCATATACAAGCAGACTCATTAATATCGCCCATACGAAAGAATATCCCTTTTCTGCATACATCACACCAAACGCAATTCCTATAAACAAATATCCCGTCAACACCGGAATTGTATAAGGAAATGCTTTCTTAAATGCTTGCCTATGTTGTGACATTTCTCTTCCTCTATCCTACACTTTATACCATTCTCAAATATACACACCTAGGCGGATTCGAACCGCCGCACCCGCCTCCGGAGGGCGGTGCTCTATCCCCTGAGCTATAGGTGTATAAGAGTCGTTTACATCGTAAACGACTTTTAAATAATATCACACTTTTCTCCAAAAGTAAAGAAATTCTGTCTGGATTTACAAAATCACAAAATTAGTCGGTTTTCTTTTCTGCTGAAATAATATGCTCTGTAAGAGAGGATTTCCTCCTCTTCCACCTGCGTATCGTTGATCTCTTCAATCATATCCTCCAGATCGATACGGTTCGGGCTCTTACTCTCCGGCACGATAATCACTTCATGTATACTGCTTGGGAGTACATAATAATTTTCTCCGAGCTGATTTCCAATATCCTCAAGCACCTTATCATACAAAATGCACGCAGCACCAAAGCTTCGGATTTCATTGGTTAGCACATACATAAAATCTTCTTCCTCTTCATCGTTTGTCTCTTCGCCAAGCAATTCAGCCACCACGGAGTGCATTGTTTGAAATTCCGGCGGCAGGAGTTTTTTCGTGTTCTGATGTGCAATGTTATAGATTTTCTCTTTTTCCACACCCCACATTTTCACAATATCATCTGTGATCAATATGGTGGCTGTTCCTGATTTACTGACATCCAGCAGCACATAGAATACAATCGCCAAATCCAACACGCACACATGTGGAATCTGTTCGAGAAGTTCTGCATTCTCCTCTGCATGAATCAGTTTGTACACAATTTTTTGCTGCATTTTTGAAAAGCTCTGCAATACCGAAGTCTCCCACGCATGCTCTATGCGCACTTCCTGATACAATTTTAAAATGCTCTTTACAATCCGGTCAAGTGACTGATGTTTCTGATACTGCTCAAAATATTCTTCCAGATAAATCGTCGGCGATACATTGATTCCTTTTTCACTGACCATGATTCCGACTCTGTTTTTTCCATTATTTTTCATCGTCGTCTGAATACATACTGACATCCCTTCTTTCACCTGTTGCTTTATTCTTACTTCTACTGCACTCACAAATTGCTGATAATTCATATAAACTCCTTTCCTGTGAGTTGCTTTCTTTTTATCCCTCTTGAAAAATTGACATGAACCTGTCAAAGAAAATAGATTTGAAATATATTATGGTTTTTTGATTATAACCGAAGCTTCTGAAAAATACAATGCCTTTTTGAAATTTTTATCCATACGCTAACATTTCCTCTGTAACAAAAAAAGGATGAGCTATCCTATAAATAAACTCATCCTCTCCGTTATCAGATATCTGAACAGAATCCATTATACTCTTGATAAGTACTCTCCTGTACGTGTATCAATCTTCAGAACATCGCCTTGTTCTACAAACAACGGTACGTATACAACTGCTCCTGTCTCCACAGTAGCTGGTTTTGTCGCACCCTGTGCTGTATCTCCTTTAAATCCTGGCTCTGTCTCTGTAATCGCAAGTTCTACGAACAATGGTGGCTCTACAGCAAATACATTGCCATTGTGAGAACAAATCTTCACCATCTCATTCTCTTTTACGAATTTGAGTGAATCACCAATTGCATCTTCATTCAATGCAATCTGATCATATGTCTCAACATCCATGAAGTGATACAATTCTCCATCAGAATATAAGTACTGCATATCTTTTCTTTCGATATGAGCTTTTGGGAATTTTTCTGTAGGTCTAAATGTTTTTTCTACAGCTCCACCACTGATAATATTTTTTAATTTTGTTCTAACGAACGCTGCACCTTTACCTGGTTTTACATGTTGGAATTCTAAAATCTGATAAATATTCCCGTCAATTTCAAGGGTTACACCATTTTTAAAATCTCCTGCTGAAATCATCTGTTATCCTCCTTAATTATTCCCACATGTATCACTACATCTTGCGGGACATGCTCCTTTAAGCATAAATATTCTTCTTCACTTCTATCCATTCTATAATAGTTTGTACGATTTTTCAACCTTTTTTTTCTATCCACTTAATTATTGTTCCAAATACGCATCTACAATGTCTTTTGACACACTGTGACAGATCTCTTCTGTCACTCCTTTTGAGGCATCCCGCACCTCTTGTCTTAGTTCTTCACTCATAGGAACAATCTTCGTTCCACTTTCCTCAATCACCTTGATTTTTTCCGCAATGCGGGTGTCCGACTGCTCTCTTGCGTATTTTTTTGCAATCTCAGAAGCCTCTGTGATCACATTTTGCTCTTTCTTTGAAAGCCCTTCAAAAAATTCATCACTGACAATCAAAGAAATCAAATGCGGCAGATGATTTGTCTCAACCACATAATCCTGCTGTTCATATAATCGACTGGAAACAATAACCTCATATGGGTTTTCCTGTGCATCGATTGTTCCCTGCTGAAGCCCGATGTACACCTCACTGAAAGTCATAGGTGTCGGATTCGCTTTGAGCGACTTCCAGAAAGCCATATGATACGGATTCTCCATTGTTCTGATCTTTTGCCCCTTAAAATCCGACAGGGAAGTAATATTTTTGTTCGTGGACATGACACGGAACCTCTGATCCGCATACCCCAACAGCTTATAGCCCGCATCTTTGTAAACATCTTCCATCAGACCATAGAACTTCGCATCATCCACTTTGTTGCGGACTTCTTCAATAGAGTCAAACACACATGGAATGTCAAATACCGCGACATCTTTCATAAACGTAACCTGCGGCGCTGTATTTTGTACGACAAACGGAATATCTCCGTCTTTACAGCTTTCTAACAATTCACGGTCTCCGCCAAGCGTACTGTTTGGATATACTTGAATCTTCATCTTTCCATCACTTAGCCGATCCACCTCTTCTGCAAATTTTTCCGAGAACAACTGTGTCACCGTATCTTCCGGACTGGATGTCGCAAGCGGCCAAGCGTATCTTTGCACATCGCTCTCCTTGGCGCACCCGGACAAGAGTACAGCAGCCAGCACCGCTGTTGCCATATATATTTTTTTCTTCATCAGATTTCCCTCCTACAATAGCACAAGACTGATACCTGGTATAAATGTAATCAGCAGTAACGCAATCAAGAAGAACACAATCATCGGAAATGCTTTTTTTGCAATTTCCATAATCGGTATCTCCGTAAGTGAACTTGCCACGAACAAATTGACTCCGATCGGAGGTGTCACAAAACCAATTGCAAGGTTTACAACCATCATCACACCAAAATGAATCGGGTCCATTCCTATTTCTGTTACAATCGGCAATAAAATCGGGCTTAAGATCAAGATCGCCGGTGTCGTATCCATCGCCATTCCCACAATCAGTAAAAAGATATTAATCACAATTAAAATGACAATCGGATTACTAAAGTGTGTCAAAATCCATTCGCTGACTGCCTGTGGCACCTGCATCAGTGTAAGCACCCGCGAAAACGCAATTGACGCTGCAAGTATAAATAACAGCGGCGCATAAGTTCTTGTGGATTCTACAATGATTCCCCAAATGTTCTTCACCTGAATCGTGCGATAGATAAAAAGACTGATAATCAACGCATAGAAAACCGAGATAACCGCAGCCTCTGTCGGTGAAGCAATTCCCGAATAAATGCACCCTAAAATAATAACCGGACTAAGCAGGGCAAAAAAGCTCTCTTTTAACACTTTCAAAAAGCCTTTCGCATGTAATTTTCCAATCTCTTCTGCAATCTTTTCTTTGTCTTCTCCATATTTCTTACAGTAATAGATTGCATAGATCATCAGCAGGCCGCCAATCAAAAGTCCCGGAATAATTCCCGCGATAAACAGATCACTCACGGATTCTCCCGCCGCCATTCCATACATGATAAACGGAATACTTGGCGGTATGATCACACCGAGTCCTCCCGCCACAGCAACCACTGCTGTCACAAATTTCTTGTCATATCCAAGTTCCATCAGAATCGGTATTGTCATACTTCCAACCGCCGCTACAGTAGCCGGGCCCGAACCTGATATTGCACCATAAAACAAACATGTAATAATCACTGCGCACGGCATTCCCGCAGTTCTTTTTCCAAGAAAATACGCGAAAACATCAAACAGCCTTTTCGAGATTCCACCCTTTGCCATAACGATTCCGGAGAACACAAACATCGGCACTGCAAGAAGTGGAAAACTGTCGATTCCACCAAACATAGAACGAATGACAAACTGGGCGCTCGCCGTAAAAGAAGGGTCAAATGCTCCCGGCAATACCGATACAATCCCAAGTGATATCGATACCGGAATCGCAATCACCAAGCAAACTACAAATATTAAAAATACAACTACGATTGGCATGATTCTTCCCCTCCTTTTTCTTTCGCCCTTACAACCTGAAGCTCGATCCACCATCTCTGCACAATTCTAAATGCAGCCAGAATAAAGCATACAAACGGCGCTGCCTGAATGTAATACATCGGAATTCCACACGCCGGACTGACCTGTCCGCTCTCAATCGCAGAGCGCAGATACAAAAAGGCATACGGTATCATATAGCAGAAAAATACTAGTTCAATCGTATGATTCACCAGCTTAAACAACGCTTTTCCTCGTTTCGGAAACATCGCCACAAACTGCTCCACTTTTATAGAAATACATTTTTTCGTACAATAGCTGATGCTCAAAAATCCTTCCCAAATAAAAATATATCTTGTGATCTCTTCCGACCATGACAAAGACATGCCAAATGCATATCGAAAAACCACCTGAATTCCCATAATGGCAGTCATCATGATAAGACCTGCTCCCATTAGAAATTCTTCCAGACTGTTATTTAACCATGTGAATACTCTTTTCATAGCCTGCTCCTCTCATTCGTTTATTTCTTAACACAACACGGATTTAAAAACAGGCTTGGCAGTCTCGCTGTCAAGCCTGTTTGCACTTATTATAGGCTTTTGTGTAACAATTGCAATACAGTTTCCAAATTATTCACTTCCATTTGCCCTGGTGCAGATGCCTTTTTTGCTGCTCCAAATGTCAAAGCTGAACCGAATACTTCTCCGCAAAGTCTGCTGATCACGCCTGTTCCTGCCATTGACATTGTGATGATCGGTCTGTCCGCATACTCAGATGCCATCTCTTCTGTCGCAGATAACAATACAAGAACATCTTTTTTGTTGTTCGGCATTACTGCAATCTTCGGAATGTCTGCTCCTAAGTCCTGCATTTTGCGAAGTCTTGAGACAATCTCATCTTTTTCAGGTGTCCTGTCGAAATCATGGTTAGACGCAACTACTTTTACATTCACTTCGTGTGCCGCTTCGATGATTTCTTTTACAACCTCATCTCCTGTAAATGCTTCCACATCTACTAAATCCACATATCCTGTCGCAGCAGCTTTCTTATTTAATTCTGCATATTCTTTTGCCTCGATTGCTTTCTCTCCACCTTCTTTTGAAGTACGGAATGTGAATAACAATGGTGTCTCTCCCAAAGCTTCTCTCAGCTCTTTTAAAACCTCTTCTACTTTTTCAAATTTCAAAAACATGTTCAAACCAGTCTACACGCCATTCTACTTACATCTACCGGAATATTTTCAAATGTTTTGCTCATTGATAATTTCTTCCTTTGTCACTCCTACGATCGGCACACAGATTTTTGGTACTCCTTCTCCGATCTTTACATTTCTTACGATTACCGGA
>ENA-OPZZ01001371-OPZZ01001371.1-human-gut-metagenome-genome-assembly--contig:-NODE-1371-length-15168-cov-4.517120_pt1 | contig 15168 bp, 15 predicted proteins | sample MGYA00242487_ERZ504511 | MGnify/ENA primary metagenome ERZ504511 (study PRJEB26092, sample SAMD00036241) | human gut metagenome | host: Homo sapiens | study: EMG produced TPA metagenomics assembly of... | reverse complement strand
GAAATCGCGTTACCGCCATCAGAAATGTCTTCACCAACGCCACGCGTGGTGTTGCAGGCAAGTTAATACTGTTGAAAGCACCAGAACAGAAAAGATCGCTGCAATTGTCTTCTTCACCATAACGTCTTCCTTTTAGGTAATGTTATTTATGTTTGCCTATAGCAAATTAATAATAGACAACATCGCCAAAAATGATGGAAATCTGATGATTTTTCGGAAGAGAAGAAAAATTAGCTGGCAGCGCGGGAGATGGAGTTGCCGAGATGTTTGATGTCTTCGCCGAAACCGCGAGCGGTGTTACAGCCCGTGAGCAGCGTGCTGGCAAGCAAAACAAGAACGATAAGGCGTTTCATCATCTCTGACCTGAATAAGTGATGGTGCAGCCTGCAGGCCGCACCACAACCGCATTACTTCACGCGAGAGACGTATTCACCAGAGCGGGTATCCACTTTGATGACTTCGCCGATTTGTACGAACAGCGGAACTTTAACCACAGCGCCAGTAGACAGGGTAGCCGGTTTGCCGCCAGTACCTGCGGTATCACCTTTCAGGCCCGGATCGGTATCAACGATTTCCAGTTCAACGAAGTTCGGCGGAGTAACGGAGATCGGCTGACCATTCCACAGAGTTACGATACACTCTGCCTGATCCAGCAGCCATTTAGCGTTGTCGCCAATTGCTTTTGCATCAGCAGACAGCTGCTCGAAAGTTTCGTTGTTCATGAAGTGCCAGAACTCACCGTCGTTGTACAGGTAAGTCAGGTTCATATCGACAACATCAGCGCCTTCAGCGGAATCAGTAGATTTGAAGGTTTTTTCTACGCGAGTACCGGTCAGCAGACGACGCAGTTTAACGCGAGCAAATGCCTGGCCTTTACCCGGTTTTACGAATTCACTCGCTTCAACCGCGTAAGGTTCGCCGTCTAACATGATTTTAAGACCAGCACGAAAATCGTTGCTATAGTACGTTGCCATAAGGCCCTCTGAAATTTGTTAATTGGTAGCTAAGCCACAAAATGGCGCATATTGTAACCCTAAATACCCCATCCAGAGAAGATTGGTTAACGCAACTTGCCGATGTTGTGACCGATCCTGATGAACTTCTGCGTCTTTTGAATATAGACGCGGACGAAAAACTGTTGGCCGGACGCAGCGCCAAAAAGCTGTTTGCCCTGCGTGTGCCCCGCTCATTTATCGATCGCATGGAGAAAGGCAATCCGGACGATCCTCTTTTGCGTCAGGTACTTACCTCGCAAGATGAGTTTGTCGTCGCGTCCGGATTCTCCACCGACCCGCTGGAAGAACAGCACAGCGTAGTGCCTGGTTTGTTGCATAAATACCACAACCGGGCGCTTTTGCTGGTCAAAGGCGGCTGCGCGGTAAATTGCCGCTATTGCTTCCGTCGCCACTTCCCCTATGCCGAAAATCAGGGCAACAAGCGTAACTGGCAGACTGCTCTTGAGTATGTTGCTGCGCATCCGGAACTGGACGAGATGATTTTCTCCGGCGGCGATCCGCTGATGGCGAAAGATCACGAGCTGGACTGGTTGCTCACACAACTGGAAGCCATCCCGCATATCAAACGTCTGCGGATTCACAGCCGTCTGCCGATTGTGATCCCGGCACGTATCACCGAGGCGCTGGTTGAACGCTTTGCCCGTTCTACGCTGCAAATCTTGCTGGTGAATCACATCAATCATGCCAATGAGGTAGATGAAACGTTCCGTCAGGCGATGGCTAAATTGCGCCGTGTCGGTGTCACCCTGCTTAACCAGAGCGTTCTGTTACGTGGTGTGAACGATAACGCACAAACGCTGGCAAACCTGAGTAATGCGTTGTTCGATGCCGGCGTAATGCCGTATTACCTGCATGTGCTCGATAAAGTACAGGGCGCGGCGCATTTTATGGTGAGTGATGACGAAGCACGGCAGATTATGCGTGAGTTGCTGACACTGGTGTCGGGATATCTGGTGCCGAAACTGGCGCGAGAAATTGGCGGCGAACCCAGCAAAACGCCGCTGGATCTCCAGCTACGCCAGCAGTAACTGATTAAACAGGGAAGTCAAACATTAAAATTGCCTGATGCGCTACGCTTATCAGGCCTACATCGTGCATTGAAATTGAATGGATTTGCAATGAACTGTAGGCCGGATAAGGCGTTTACGCCGCATCCGGCAAGAGCAACAAACGCAAGTACAGCAACCTGTCATTAAACTGGGAAATTTAATCTTTGCCCGTTGCATAACCTTTAATTATTCATATACATTGCTGTTGTTACTCTTTATATAACTAACACCAATAATTAACCTTTCTTTTCTGTTTATATAGAGTGAGTACGGCTATTTATGTTATTTTAACAACTATTACTACCAAGCCCATTTATCTGGCTTATAAATTAAAATTAATTATTTAATTGAGAAATGGTTAGGGAGAACCTACATGGCCATAAGCATCAAGGGTGTTAATACCGGTGTTATTCGCAAGAGTAATAATTTCATTGCATTGGCGCTGAAAATTAAAGAACCTCGCAATAAAGAATCGTTGTTCTTTATGTCTGTCATGGAACTGCGCGACCTGCTGATTGCGCTGGAAAGTCGTCTGCATCAAAAACATAAACTGGATGCTGCTGCACGCCTTCAGTATGAGCAAGCTCGCGATAAAGTCATTAAGAAAATGGCAGAAAACATCCCAGAAATTCTGGTTGATGAGCTTAAAAATGCCGATATTAATCGTCGGGTTAACACGCTGGAACTTACCGATAATCAAGGCGAAAATCTTACCTTCGTATTAACGCTACATGACGGTAACAAATGTGAGTTAGTCGTCAATGAGTTGCAGATTGAAATGCTGGCGCGAGCAATCATTCATGCAATTAATAATGCGGAAATGCGTGAACTGGCATTACGTATTACCTCACTGTTAGATTTCCTGCCGTTATATGACGTTGACTGCCAGGAAAATGGCAATCTGGAATATGACACCTATTCCCAACCGGAATGGAAACATAACTTGTTTGACCATTATCTGGCGGTGCTTTACCGCTTTAAAGATGAAAGTGGCAAAGAACAATTTAGCGGCGCAGTGGTGAAAACGCGTGAAGCAACGCCGGGTAAAGAAGTAGAGGCGATCACTCGCCGAATGCTTGATTTCAGCCCACGACTGAAAAAACTCGTGGGTGTGCCATGTCAGGTCTATGTTCGCACCGTAGCGGCGAATAACGCCCAACCGCTAACCCAGGATCAATGCTTACGCGCGCTGCATCACTTACGTGTTCAATCCACCAGCAAAACTGCACCACAGGCGAAATAATCTCATCTTTGCTAATGCGAGGCTGGAGCCATCCAGCCTGAAATGACTGATAACGTGATCGTTGGTCATGCCGGATGCGGCGTAAACGCCTTATCCGGCCTACAAATTCTCAAGCATTCAATCAGTTGCAATGCATTATGTAGGCCTGATAAGCGAAGCGCATCTGGCAATTATACGTTTGTCACCATCACATCAGTTCGGGCACTTATAAACCTGGCCGATAATCTGGCTATCCGTCGGGACAAAACTGGACAACATTCCCTGCGACGGGCTACTGATGCCATAAATCACGTTACCGCCCATTGCAGCCGCCTGGTTGCGCAGATCGTTTGCTGCGCCGCGCATAGAACCGCCTTCTTCTCCGTGTTGCCCGGAAAGCCAGTTGCTTTGCTTACCTGTCGCAGTACCAATCAGCTGGCACTCTGCGCCTGGCTGCTCGTCCACAATGCGTACACTCTGACCGGCAGCACTCAATTCGTTGCTGGAGCTACAACCCGCCATCAGTAGCGCGGCACCGACAATCCCTGCTAAGTATTTTACGTGCATGTTATTCCCCATAATCAATGAGCTGGACGCCACTCGCGTCGTCCGTGTCTGAATCTTATACTAGAAAGATGACCAAAAGAAAAACCCCCAGACATTTCTGCCCGGGGGTTTGTTTATTTCTGCGAGGTGCAGGGCAATTACATCATGCCGCCCATGCCACCCATGCCGCCCATACCGCCAGCAGCGCCTAAGTCAGCTGCATCATTTTTCGGCAGGTCGGTAACCATGCACTCGGTGGTGATCATCAGGCCAGCCACAGAAGCCGCGTACTGCAGAGCAGAACGGGTTACTTTGGTTGGGTCCAGGATACCCATGTCGATCATGTTGCCGTATTCTTCGGTTGCTGCGTTGTAACCGTAGTTGCCGTCGCCGCCTTTAACGGTGTTAGCAACAACAGACGGTTCTTCGCCGCAGTTCAGGACGATCTGACGCAGCGGAGCTTCCATTGCACGCAGTGCAACTTTGATACCCACGTTCTGGTCTTCGTTCTGACCACGCAGGTCAGCCAGTTTAGACGCTACGCGGATCAGCGCAACACCACCACCAGCAACCACGCCTTCTTCTACCGCAGCACGGGTCGCGTGCAGGGCGTCTTCAACGCGTGCTTTTTTCTCTTTCATTTCAACTTCGGTAGCAGCACCTACTTTGATAACTGCAACGCCGCCTGCCAGTTTCGCTACGCGTTCCTGCAGTTTTTCACGGTCGTAGTCAGAAGTTGCTTCTTCAATCTGCTGACGGATCTGAGCAACACGGCCCTGGATTGCAGCTTCTTCACCCACGCCATCGATGATAGTGGTGGTGTCTTTGTTGATCACAACACGTTTAGCCTGACCCAGGTCTTCCAGGGTTGCTTTTTCCAGCTCCATACCGATCTCTTCAGAGATTACGGTACCGCCAGTCAGGGTTGCGATATCCTGCAGCATAGCTTTACGACGATCGCCGAAGCCCGGAGCTTTAACCGCAGCAACTTTCACGATGCCACGCATGGTGTTAACAACCAGAGTTGCCAGCGCTTCGCCTTCAACATCTTCAGCGATGATCAGCAGCGGTTTGCCTGCTTTGGCAACAGCTTCCAGAACCGGCAGCATTTCGCGGATGTTAGAGATTTTCTTGTCAGCCAGCAGGATGAACGGGCTTTCCAGTTCTACTGCGCCAGTTTCCGGCTTGTTGATGAAGTAAGGAGACAGGTAGCCACGGTCGAACTGCATACCTTCAACCACGTCCAGTTCGTCCTGCAGACCGGTACCGTCTTCAACGGTGATAACGCCTTCTTTACCGACTTTGTCCATCGCTTCAGCGATCAGTTTACCTACGGTTTCGTCGGAGTTAGCGGAGATGGTACCAACCTGAGCAATCGCTTTAGAGTCAGAGCGGATAATCCTTGTCATCACATACTGGTTGGCCAGTTGGGTAGCCAGTGACTCATGGGTGCTGTCTTCAAAATAAATGATTTCTAGACTATCACCGTATTCTATTTGGACACCTTTTACCTTTCTGCCTAAAGGGCGATAACTAACAAGTATTTTGTTTAATCGTTCCTGATAATCAATATTGATTGCTTCACGTAGGCTGTCCTTCATTGTTATCAGAGCATTTGCCTTTTCATCTTTAAAAGCAACATAACATAGCAGGATGAATACAATCCATCCCAATGCAATAAAGCTAAACTTGAATAAGTTTGTCGGTATTTTCATGTTTCTTGTTCATGTTAGAGATTGCAAAGATACGCATATTTATAAAAAAGGAACTTATAAGTTAAAGAAAGAATATGATTTAATTGGATGAACCTTATGATTTGGAGATCAGGGCATTAAAATAATCCTTCCGATGAAATGGGGATTTTTGAATCTTAAGAAAACTTTAAGGTCACCTTAAGATGAATTTAAGGAGAAAAAAAATTTGCGTGCCCGATAGATGTTCTCTACCTTCACACAAAAAAATGATAAACCAAATGAAAAAAAGTATTTGTGTTATTTACCGTTGTTATGCTAATGGCGGTAATGGCTTGGGAAAAGCAATCCGGAAAGCCGGTAGAGAGTGAGTTTCTTTTAGATAATGTGGAAGCATTGGCTGCAGGAGAATTTGGACGTGATATATGTCTGGGTAGTGGGAATGTGACTTGCAGTACCGGAGAAAAAGTAGAGTGCGTAATTAGACCTTTTGGCTTGGATTAATCAATGAGATACCTTTGTCTATTACTATGTGTTTTTGCTCTTTTTTCCTCCTGCAAGGAATCAGAAAAAGATAAAATCGCTCGTTTGGTTGAGGAATGGGAAGGGAAAGAAATTCTCTTTCCTACCCATTCCATCTTTACTATTCAAGGGAAGGATACAGTGGACTTTTCTTTAGCGGATGCGGATTATAAGGTAGTGACTTATATCGATTCTGTAGGCTGTACCAGTTGTAAGTTACAATTGCCTCGCTGGAAGCTGTTTATGCAGGAAGTTGATTCAACGTTGAACCGTCCGGTTCCCTTTGTCTTCTATTTCCACCCGAAAGATATGAAAGAACTACGTTATATCACCCGTCGTGATGCATTTATCTATCCTGTTTGTTTCGATGAAAAGGACGATTTTAACCGATTGAATCACTTTCCGGATGAAATGACTTTCCAGACATTTCTATTGGATAAAGACAACAGGGTGGCGGCTATAGGCAATCCTGTTCACAATCCAAAGGTGAAGGAACTTTATTTGAAAGTATTGACAGGTGGTGAAGTTGTAAAAGCGGAAACACCGATAACGAAAGTCAGTCTGGACGTAACAAGCATAGACTTCGGTTCATTTCCTCAGTCGGAGAAGCAGGAACGCAAGTTCACACTGACCAATACGGGACAGCATGTACTGGTGATATACGATGTCATCACTTCCTGTGGATGTACCAAGGTAAACTATAATAAGGAGGGTGTTCGTCCGGGAGAAAAAGCGGAACTGACCGTGATTTATGAAGCCGAAAAGGCTGAGCATTTCAGTAAGACGGTTACCATTTATTGCAATGCAGATAATTCTCCACTTCGTTTGAAGGTAACGGGGAATGCTGAATAAAGGATGAAGTATGAATCAATGGGAGTAAAAAGCGGATGGAAAGAAATTCATTTTCTTTGCCGAAAGTCGATTCTTTCCACCCTGTGGCTCTCTCCTAAAAGAAAAGGAGGTTAAGTCCGATGTAAAAGTAGTGTAAATAATCAGAATAAGCAAGCGGTATTTTTGTTTTTTCTGCGGTGGAGTTCTTTCCGAGAATAAGATGAAAATATGAATAATAATAATTTTTTTTACTAGAAATAAGATGAAGAAGAATATTTTGAAGGCAACTTTGGTTGTTGCGTTTGCTTTGATAGCAGGAATGAATGTGTATAATGCTCAGCAATCGGATGTAATGTCTGATTTGGCTTTGGCTAATGTGGAAGCGTTGGCTAGCGGAGAGGGAAGTAGCTCTGATTGTGAAACTTATTGTACATCTGACAGTCGGTACGATTGTATTATATCTTGGGGTGCTGGAATTGAAGGAGTCACTTGTCCTGATCATAGAAAGAAATAATTGAAAAGTATGGCAGTTCTCAAGATGAAAATCTTTGGAACTGTCTTTGATATTAATCAACAAAATGAAAAAGAATTATATTTTTATTATTTGTTTGTTCTTGTTGTCTGTATCTTGTTCCAAAGTGGAACGGTATGATGATGCTGAGTTGTTTGATTTTGATACATTCGTAAAAATAGAAGAACTTAAAGGACGAATGTTAGAGTTTGATAGTATGATAATGCGACCGAATGGCATTCGGGTTTATGATTCATTGTTGGTACTGATAGAACCAAGAAGTGAAAAACTGGTTCATGTATTTAATCTTAACACTCGTAAAAAAATAGGTTCTGCTCTTTCATTTGGACAAGGACCGGATGATATGCTTCAACCTAAGTTGATGACAAATGGTAGCCATACCTTTCAACTCTTTGATAGATCTTCATCGCGTATTTTTGAGTATGATATGGCTACTTTTCTCGAGAGTCAGAATCCTAAGCCAATGCGCCGCTTGAAGCTTTCGGTACCAGTATTTATCAGTGCGGAGCAGGTGGGTGATTGTATTTGGGGGTATTCTCATCAGGTGGAACACCAACTATATGTTTTTGATAGTGGTGACGGCGAGAAAACAGGTGAAATAATTGGTTATCCGAACAACAATATTTCATATACTGATACTGAGAAGTTGGATGCTTATTACATGAATTTTATCAGTAATGGCATGAATAAGTTTGCCATTTGCTATTGCATGACCGATTTGATTGAATTTTACGACTTTAATGGGAATTTGCACAAACGGATTCATGGTCCTGAACAATTTTTTGCTCATTTCAAGGAGTACCATGACGGGAAGGTCATTTCATCGTCTCCGGATAGGGAAACTACTCGTGATGCTTACTTTTCTCCTTGCAACGCTGGCGATTGCTTGATGGTGATGTATGATGGTGGATATGTAAACGACCCTGACCATACTGGTTTATGTAGTTGGATCTTCTCGTTTTCATGGAATGGTGTACCCAATATAGCTTATAAATTGGATAATCCTTTGCTTTTTATGACTGTTGATAGTCAACATCGGAAGATATATGGCATCAGCAATGCACCTGAATATCATATTGTGGAATATTCATATTAATGTTTTGTATTGCTTGATTTTTATTCCACTTCTGGTTGTGGTGAGTTTTTGTTGGTTGAGTCAAATTATTATTTTCTGCTGTTTGAAACAGAGCCTTTAGGAGGAGGTGCGATAGCATATAAGAAAAAGAAACTGTTGGCGTTAGTTTAAGAAATTGTATGGCTTTGTGTTATGTGGAAATATTCTATATAATTTATCAAGAAAAAGAAAATCTGTGGTTTATTGTTATAAAATGAATTTATGATAGAGTGCTCTATTCTTTTTAGATAAATCACCGAGAGTAAAAAGCGGATGGAAAGAAAAATCATTCTCTTTGCCGGAATCAGATTCTTTCCACCCTGTGGCTCTCTCCTAAAAGAAAAGGAGGTTAAGTCCGATGCAAAAGTAATGTAAAAATCAGAATAAGTAAGCGATAGTTTAGCTTTTTCTGTGGTGGAGTTCTTTCCGAAAATAAGATGAAAATATGAATAATAATTATTTTTTTCTACTATAAATAAGATGAAGAAGAATATTTTGAAAGCGACTTTGGTTGCTGCGTTTGCTTTGATAGCAGGAATGAATGTGTATAATGCTCAACAATCGGATGTAATGTCTGATTTGGCTTTGGCTAATGTGGAAGCGTTGGCTAGTGGTAGCGAAGGGGGAGGACTTCCTTGGAAAGGTTATTATTCTAATTGGGATAAGGGTTGTTGTTCGCCAGGAAAATGGAATGATGAATGTTCTGGTTCTTTTTCTCCTTGCTGATACGAAAAATGATATGAAGATACAATACCTTGGACTTTGTAGTAAAAAGATGAAAAAGTATAGTTATATATTCTATTACTTTTTGTTGTTGGTGTCATGCGAAAATACTGATAAACAGAATACGATAGATATTGATTTAAGTAAAACGGATTCATGTATCGCATATTCCATGTTTGTAAAATCGGTAGAGAATCTGGACTTGCACATAACAGACGGTCTACCGATTACTGGTGTCGAACGTTTGTATTTTGATGAAAGTACAATCTTTGTGAAAGATAGCGGTCGTGAGGGTATTCTTGTATTTGACAAAGAAAGCGGCAATTTACTAAAAAGGGTAAATCCCTTTGGCGAAGGACCAGAAGAAATAAAACGTATTAGTTCATTCTGCTTGGACACTTATCATAAAAAGATATGTATTTTTGATCAGAGTGATATGAAAATCAAAATGTATGATTTTTCAGGAAAGTATGCCTCTTCTTATCCTACTGATATGTTTTTCATTGACATGGCAAAGCTGGATAAAAATAGTATGACTTACTTTTATCCCATTTATGCAGAAGAACAATTTTATGGCATTTGGTCTTCCGATTCTTTAAATCAATTGAAGAAGCAGGTAAGTTCTCATGTAACGAAGGAATGTATGTTTCATTATTTTCCTATGCTTTATAATATGAATGACACCTGTGTTTATTATTACGACAGGAATTGGGATGAAATATCTGTTGTCACTTCAGATAGTATTCAAACACTATATAGCTTGGGTGTGAAACAACGTATTCCGTTGTTTAAAAAAGGGATAAAGGACATTACTCCTCAGGAGTTGGATGGGTATGCCATTCTTCATAATTTTGCTTATTCTAATAATTTTATCTTATGTTCTTTCCATACATTTGACAAGAATGATATAAGGAAGAAAAATATAACATGGGTGTTGCTTGATACGAGAACAGGAAAGGTAACGATATCGAAAAAAATGAAGAATGATTTGATGGCTGAAGGTGAAATTGAGAATAATTCATTATTTTATATGAATAATTATACTTGGTTGCGAGTAGACGATTCATTCGAAGATTTAATTCGTTTGAAAATATTACATTTGCAATAAGCTAGCTGGGAATCTGATGGTGATAGATATTGTTCCAATTCAGGATATAAATGTGTAATAAGATACACTAATGGTACTTCAATAACAGTTGATGACCGTTGACCATAATTATTTTTTAATCGGTTTATTGTATGGATATTTTCCTTTTATCTGGTTGGGGATCTTCTATGTAATGACCGGTTGCTTGTTAATTAACTATGTTATAAATAATCTATGTATGAAAAAATGTATAAGAATTTTTGTTGTTATCTTGGGCGTCATATTCTTTGTGGCGTGTGGTAATAAGGTGGAATCGGTCTATCAAGATGAGACTTGTATAGAGTGGGAAGACTTCGAAAGTCAGGAATTGACTGGTCGTGAAATAGCATTTGATGAACCTGTGATGCAACCTAATCAATTGGTTGTAATGGATACATTGTTGATAACAATTAACAGGAAGACGGAGAAACTTCTCCATCTCTTTAACTTGAATACCAAGAAGAAGATAGGTGAACAAATGACGATGGGGGAGGGACCCAATGAGATGATTTCCCCTAGTTTCATTTTGGGGCAAGATTCAGTGAGACTATATGATATGGTGACTTCAGCAGTTTGTACGTATGGAGTCGGTGAGTTCGTTTCTGCTCCGTCTTTAGTTCCGTCCCGGCGATATAAATTGAGTGAGGCTGATTTCTTTAGTGAGCTTGTTCTGCTGAAAGATAAACTGGTCGGAGTCTCTTATCGTCCGGACGCTCCTTGTTACATGTTCAATGCTGCCGGGCAGAAGATAGGAGCGATAGGAAATTACCCCGAGGGTCCGGAAGCCTATACAGATTTGGAACGGGTGGATGCCTATCGTGCTATTCCCGCTAGTAATGGGAATGATCGTTTTGCTGTCTGTCATTTTTTTACTGATTTGATAGATATTTATAGTGACAGCGGAAAGCTGGTAAAACGACTTTATGGTCCGGAACATTTCTTTACACGTTTTACGGAGTTTAATGATGGTGTTCAGATAGGCAGTCGTCCTAATCCAGACTACTATCGTGATGCCTTTTACAGTCCGGTTGGTGTAGGAGATGAATTATGGGTGCTTTATAATGGAAAATTTGTAAACAAACCTGGATACAATTTGCTTGCCAAGGATATTTTGGTGTTCAGTTGGGAAGGGGTTCCATTGCGGCATTATATCTTGAACGATGGCGTTTCTCGTATTGCGGTGAATCCTGAAAAACGCAAAATATATGGCATAAGTAGCGATCCTGAATATCATATAGTGGAATATTCTTATTAAGTCGCATTTATTATGGATAAATGGAGATCATATTGTTCGGGTATTGGTATATGCTTGATTTTGATAGCTGTTATCGGTATATGTGCATTGCATGACCAGATTTATATGTGGAGTTTGGGGGATATTTCAGACAGATATCGGCAGGGCATGAATGCTTATAGAGAGCATGACTATGATGAGGCACGGAATAGGTTCATACTATTGGCAGGTATAGATTCGGCTTCATATGCCCAATATCTGTTGGGTGACATGTACTACCGTGGCCTTGGTGGAAGGGTGGATTATGAAAAAGCGTTTGCGCTATTTGAAAAATCAGGAGAGGCTGGTAATATGAATGCCTGTAATAATCTGGCTTTCATGTATGCCTATGGTCATGGCGTTTCCAAAAACCTGTCTAAAGCTAAAAAACATTTTCAGTATGCAGCCCAACAAGGAAATCCTCAGGCTCAATTGGGGCTTGGTACCCTTTATCGTTTGGGTCTTGGGGTGCAGCTTGATTACAGGAAAGCCATTCAGTGGTATCGCCGTTCAGCCTCTCATGGTGATTCTGATGCTATGAATAATTTGGGTTATATGTTTTTCAACGGTCTGGGTGTCCTTCCTGATGTGGAAACCGCCTTGTGTTGGTTCGGGAAGTCGGCGGCTGTCGATAATCCTGTAGCGCAATACAATATAGGCGTGGCTTATAGCTTGGGCAGAGGGGTGGAAAAGGATTTGTCAGTTTGTGCGTCATGGCTTGAGAAGTCGGCTTTGCAGGGGAATGCCCCCGCACAATATAATTTAGGCAGAATGTATTTTTGGGGCAAGGGTGTCGCTAGAGATTCCGTAAAGGCTATGTTATGGTATAAGGAAGCGGCGGGACGGGGACATGTAAAAGCAGCCGAGTCTTTTGCAAGAATAGAAAAAAACATGCGGATAGAAGATGCTGATTCTATCTTTTCTCTAGATATGCAGGTGGGGCGATAAATCTAGTCTATGCCGGAAAGGTCAACTATGTGCTTTGCCTATATCCGGTATTTTTAATAAAAAGATATTAATAGTATGGGAAAAGCAATAAACAGGTTTTGTATTCCTTTTTTGTTTGCCTTATTGGCTTGTACTAATGAAACAAAGCAATTGGATATTGCTTTGCAACAGGCAAAAGATAATAAAGAAGAATTGGAAAAGGTGTTAACGCATTTTGAAAATGATAGCTTGAAATACCGTGCTGCATGTTTCTTGATTGAAAATATGCCTTATCATGATTACTATGAAGGAGAGGGGCTGGAAAAATATTTGAAGTATTTTGAAGTTTATTCTGATGGAAAACATAAATCTCAGCAAATAGTCGATTCGCTAAAAAAGACTGATGGAGAATTTTCTCTTCGTTTACTATCCCATAAGTATGATATACAAAATATAGATTCGGCACTGCTTGTTCATAATATAGAATGGGCATTCAAAGTCTGGCAGGAACAGCCGTGGGGAAAGAATGTTTGTTTTGATGACTTTTGTGAATTCGTTTTACCCTATAGAGTGGGAGATGAACCTCTTACTGAATGGCGAGAGCAATTATACAATAGATATAATCCGTTGCTTGACAGTATACGCTATTTCCCAGAAGCCGAAGACCCGTTGTTTGTTGCTCAATTTTTAATAGATGAATGGCAAAAGAGACCCTATAATTGGACAATGTCTTTTCCTGAAGGGCCACATCTGGGACCTGTCACAACGGAATTAAAAGCCGGCTCTTGCAGGGAATTTACAGATGGGGTAATCTATATACTTCGCTCTGTTGGCATTCCTTGTGGTACAGACAAGACAATAATGAGAGGAGATAACAATGCGTCTCATTTTTGGGCGTTTGTATTGGATAAAGATAGAAAGACTTATGTGACTGAGCCTGTTATATGGACTGAGGCTACGAAATCAAGGATTATGATGGCTAAGGCACATCGTGTCACTTTCGGGGTAAATAAAGAATGGATGGAAGAATCTGGGGATATTTCCCGGATATATCCTACTTTTAGAAATGCCTGTCTGCAAGATGTCACGTCTGTTTACAATGATAGTGCCAATTATCAAATAACGATATCTGCCGATGATATGTATAACAGGCTAGATAGGAATGAATTGCTTTATTTATGCCTGTCTAATCGTAATCAGTGGGTGCCTGTGGATTTTGCACTGGTGCAAGGTAATGGAGTATGTTTTAGAAATGTAGGGAGCGGTGTGGTTTGTACGGTAGCTACATGGAATGGAAATACCTTGCAAATACAATCAGATCCGTTTTTAATAGAGAAAAATACCGGTAAGGTGAAGTTTTATCATGCGGAAAAGGAAAGGTTAAATGTAAACTTGTATAGCAAGTTTTATATTTCTGAAGGGTATGATTTGGTATATCGTATGAAGGGTGGCGTTATAGAAGGTAGTAACCGGGCTGATTTTGTGAATGCTGATACTATCTATTTAATAGAGAACACTCCTCAAAGGTTGTGGACTACAGTATATCCGGAGGCAATAAAGCCTTATCGATATATTCGTTATAAGGGGCCGGCAGAAAGTTATTCGAATATTGCCGAATTGGCTTTGTATGATAATAAGGAGGATTCGGTGGCATTAACCGGTAAAATAATAGGAACACCCGGTTGTTGGGATGGTGACGGTTCCCATGAATATGCAAATGTTTTTGATGGTGACCCCTATACATCTTTTGATTATAAATATGCTGATGGGGGCTGGACTGGTTTGGATTTAAAAAATTCTCATGTGATACGTAAAATAGTATATGCTCCTAGAAATCGGGATAATTTTATCCGGAAAGGGGATAATTATGAACTGTTTTATTGGAATGTGGGAAAATGGGAGTCTTTGGGAGGGCAAACAGCCGGTTCGGATGTCTTGCAATATAATGTTCCCAAAGGTTCGTTGTTGTATTTGAAGAATCATACTCGTGGAGATGCTGAGAGAGTCTTTGAGTATGTAGATGGTGAGCAGGTATTTCGATAACACGTTGTACTTGAAAAAATAATCAAACAAAGAATTGAATATTGCTTTATCTGAAAGTATTGACAGGTGATAAAGTTATAAAAGTGGAAACGCCGATGACGAAAGTTAGCTTAGCTGTAGAAAGCGTAGACTTCGGTTCATTTCCTCAGTCGGAGAAGCAGGAACGCAAGTTTACGTTGACTAATACAGGGCAGCATGTGCTGGTGATATATGATGTTGTCACTTCCTGTGGGTGTACTAAGGTGAACTATAGTAAGGAAGGCATTCGTCCGGGAGGAAAAGTGGAACTGACCGTTATTTATGAAGCCGAAAAGGCTGAACATTTCAGCAAGACGGTTACCATTTATTGCAATGCAGATAATTCCCCACTTCGTTTGAAGATAACGGGGAATGCTGAATAAGGATGAAGTATGAGCTAATGAAAGTAAAAAGCGGATGGAAAGAAAATCATTTTCTTTGCCGGAATCAGATTCTTTCCACCCTGCGGCTCTCTCCTAAAAGAAAGGAGGTTAAGTCCGATGCAAAATTAATGTAAAAATCAGAATAAGCAAGC